>ENA-ORTL01000218-ORTL01000218.1-human-gut-metagenome-genome-assembly--contig:-NODE-218-length-75989-cov-54.9784_pt1 | contig 75989 bp, 83 predicted proteins | sample MGYA00241916_ERZ509196 | MGnify/ENA primary metagenome ERZ509196 (study PRJEB26280, sample SAMEA2338844) | human gut metagenome | biome: human gut; feature: human-associated habitat; material: faeces...
TCATGATATTCATGTTAATATTGTATTTTTTTCTTAGATAAAGGTTTTCCCGGAAGACTTGCAGATTTTCTGTGCCTGGCAGGAAAAAGAACCATTAAACCAGAAATGGAAAGCACGTAAGCAGGATTAAGAGAGGATACAGATTATGGAAGATTCTTACGTATTACAACTATTAAAACCAAAGTTTAAAGATTTTCATTTGTGTTTCTGCGGATTTGCAGAATGCAAGCCATTACATAGCTATGGACCGGCCGCAAGACCCAATTATATTTTGCATTATGTAATGAAGGGCAAAGGTATCTATCAGGTAGGTGAAACAAAGTATCAGCTGAAAGAAGGACAGGCCTTTCTGATTGAGCCGGAAAGCCTTACCTTTTATCAGGCAGATAAAACGGACCCATGGTCTTACCTTTGGGTCGGATTTGGTGGTACGGAAGCACAGAGATTTGTCAGAGATCTCGGACTGAACAGTCGTCAGCTTACATGCGAGTGTGAATATGGAGAAGAACTGAAAGAAATTGTATTTGAAATGCTTCATCATACGCGTTCAACAGCAGAAAATCTTTACTATCTCCAGGGAAAGCTCTATCAGTTTTTCTCAGTACTGGCTCGTGGGATTGAAATTCAGCAATATTCGAATGATACAAAAGAAAGCATACATGTGCAGGAAGCAATTGCCTATATAAAGAATTACTATTCACAGAAAATCACAGTGGAAGATATAGCAAATTATTTGGCACTAAATCGAAGCTATTTATATACAATATTTATGAACAGTCTTGGAATCTCTCCGAAAGATTTTTTGACGGAATTTCGAATTTCCAGAGGAAAGGAGCAGCTCGCACTTACAAATCTGTCTGTGGAGGAAATTGCAGTTTCCTGCGGCTATCGTAATTCCCTTGCTTTCGGTAAAGTATTCAAGCAGAAAGTGGGAATAACGCCGACCCAATATCGTAATGACAACAGAAAGGATGCCCGAGAACGATTGATCCGTGCACAAAATGAGCTGAAAGAATACAAGAAGCATAAAACAATTTATGTAGGAAACATCGAAAAAGAATAGATAAAATGTTAAAAAAGCATCTGATACCTAACATTTGAGATATAAATCTTAACAAAAAGGTATAACGGATGCTTTTTTTTGTACGCTATACTTGTATCAACAAACATAAGGAACAAGTGCACAGGTTTCTTCACTTAAACAACAAATAAACAAATGAGTGTTAGAGGAGGAGAATCATGGAAAATCAAAATGAGACTCAGAAAAATCCGCAATATAAATATGCGTCCACAAGAGAAAAATTATGTTTTGGAATTGGAGCAATCGGTAAAGATGCAATTTGCAATTTAGTAGGAGCATTTTTAATGCTTTATTTTACAGATACATTGTATCTGGCACCGGCATTTGTCGGCATACTGTTTTTTGTAGCAAGAATATGGGATGCGATCAATGACCCGATGATGGGAATGGTTGTTGACAATACACATACACGTTTTGGTAAATTCAGAATCTGGCTTGTAATCGGAACATTGGTAAATTCAGTTGTATTTGTTTTGTTATTCCACAGTTTTAACCTGTCAGGAACAGCATTGTACGTATATGTATCCGTTATGTACATCTTATATGGAATGACTTATACAATCATGGATGTCCCTTACTGGTCATGGCTTCCGAACTTGACAAATGATCCGCACGAACGTGAGAAAGTATCCGTAATTCCAAGATTTTTCGCAAGTCTTGCAGGATTTTCAGTAGCAACATTTGGACTTTACATTATCAATTACCTGAACAAAGTTGCAGGCGAGAGCAATCTCTACGCAGAAAAAGGATATACACTTTTCGCAATCATTATCGCAGTTATTTTCATCGTTACAATCGGTATTACCGTATTTAATGTAAAAGAGGAATCAACATTAGGGGTATCATCAGAAAAGACAAGTCTGAAACAGGCATTTCAGGTAATTGTAAAAAATGATCAGCTACTTGCATTTATCGGACTACTTTTGACATTTAACCTTTGTACACAGCTTGCAAAAAGCTTTGCTGTATATTATTTCAAATGTGTATGCCATGATGAATATCTGTATTCTATTTTTGGATTTGCGATTATTGCTGAGATGGCAGGACTTGTATTCTTCCCGAAAATCGCAGAAAAAATCAGCCGTGAAAAAGTATACGCATTTGCATGCGGACTTCCGATTGTTGGATTTGTACTGCTCGGTGCAGCAGGATATGTAGCACCACAGAACAAAGTGTTAGTTATTGTATGTTGTGCGCTTCTTTTCTTTGGATCAGGTCTTTCACTTGGAGTAACAACATGCTGTATGGCAGATGTTATCGACTATGGAGAAGTGAAATTTGGTGTACGAAATGAAAGTGTAACATGCTCTGCACAGACATTCCTTATGAAGGCAGCTATGGCAGCAGCAGGTGGATTAACAGGAATTGGTCTTCAGATTGTAGGATACAACGCCAAAGCGGTAACTCAGAGTGTATCAACCGTAATGGGTATTCGCGTATTAATGATTGTAATTCCAATCATTCTTGCATTTGCCAGCTTTGGTATTTACAAAAAATACTACACTTTAAAAGGTGAGAAGATGGAAGAAATCACAAGAAAAGTAAATGAAATGCATGCGAAAAAGCACACAGCTTAAGAGACAACAATTCAATTGTAAAAGAGGTAGTATATGAGACAGATTATTTTTCACGAGGAAACAAAAACTTTTCATTTATACAATGAAAAAATCAGTTATATCTTATGTGTATTAGAAAATGGACATCTGGGACAATTATATTTTGGAAAACGACTTCATGATAAAGCAGATTTTTCTTATCTGGTTGAAAAATGTGGACGCCCAATGACATCATATATATATGAATGGGATCGTACTTTTTCATTGGAACATATCCGACAGGAATATCCTGTTTACGGTACGACAGACTACAGACATCCGGCAATTGAATTGTTGCAGGAAAATGGCAGCAGGATCAGTGCGTTCCAATATGACAGCTATGAGATTATTGCCGGAAAACCGAAGCTCTCCGGATTGCCGGCAACTTACACAGAGTCCGAGGAGGAAGCGCAGACATTGCGCATCTTCCTGAAAGACGCTTTGACTGGTGCAAAACTGGCGCTTTTATATACGATTTTTGATGAATATAGTGCAATTGCAAGAAGTGCTTATATTGAAAATGCTGGTGAGAAAAATCTGCATGTATTAAATATGATGAGCTTAAGCCTGGATCTTCCGGATAAGGATTATGAATGGATGCAGTTGTCCGGTGCGTGGTCCAGAGAGCGCTATATTAAGAATCGAACATTGGAGCAAGGCATAACAGCTATCGACAGCATGCGCGGAAATTCTTCTCACGAACATAATCCGTTCCTTGCTTTAAAACGTCACAACACAGATGAAAATGCAGGAGAAGCAATTGGAATAAGCCTCGTATACAGTGGAAATTTCCGTATGCAGGCAGAAGTAGATACACATGATGTGACACGAATTACAGCCGGGATCAATCCGGAAGGATTCGATTGGAAATTAGAACCGGGAGAAAGCTTTCAGACCCCGGAAGCAGTTCTGGTTTACAGTGAAAATGGATTAAATGGCATGAGTCAGACATTCCAGAAGCTGTATGCTAAGAGACTCGCAAGAGGATACTGGCGTGATAAGGCAAGACCGATTATAAATAACAACTGGGAAGCAACTTATTTTGACTTTACAGAAGATCGCCTTGTAGAGATTGCAAAGAAAGCAAAAGAATGTGGAGTAGAACTGTTTGTCTTAGATGACGGATGGTTTGGCGCAAGAAGAAATGACAGAGCCGGTCTTGGTGATTGGGTGGCAAATGAAGAGCTTCTGCCAAATGGCATCAAGGGCCTGTCAGAAAGAATTGAAGCACTAGGCTTAAAATTCGGTCTTTGGTTTGAGCCGGAGATGGTAAATAAAGACTCTGATCTTTATCGAGCACATCCAGACTGGATCTTACAGACACCGGGAAGAAATACATCACACGGCAGATACCAGTATGTACTCGATTTTTCAAGAAAAGAAGTAGTAGATCATATTTACGGAATGATGGCAAAGTTATTATCGGAGTCGAAAATCTCATATATTAAATGGGATATGAACCGAAGTATTACAGAATGCTACAGCAGCAAACTTCCTTCAGACAGACAGGGAGAGGTGTTCCATCGTTATATTTTAGGTGTATATGCTCTGTATGAACGTTTGACAAATGAGTTTCCAAAAGTATTATTCGAATCCTGCGCCAGTGGTGGCGGAAGATTTGACCCTGGAATGCTGTATTATGCACCACAGGGATGGACAAGTGATGATTCGGATGCAATTGAGCGTCTGAAGATTCAGTATGGAACTTCTATGTGTTATCCGCTCAGCAGTATGGGAAGCCATGTGTCTGTTGTCCCGAATCACCAGGTATTTCGCAATACTCCATTACATACAAGAGCGAATGTAGCATACTTTGGAACTTTTGGATACGAACTGGATCTCAACAAATTGACAGAAGAAGAAATCAAAGAAGTAAAAGAACAGATCACATTTATGAAAGAATACCGGGAAGTGTTACAGTTTGGAACATTTTATCGTCTGAAAAGTCCATTCGAAGGAAATGAGACGGTATGGATGGTGACAAATGAAGACCGCACGCTTGCAATCGTAGGCTACTATCGTGTTTTAAATGGAGTAAATCAGCCGTACAGCCGTGTCAGATTACAGGGATTGAACCCGGATATGATTTATGAAAATGTATGGAACCATACAGAAAATTACGGAGATGAATTGATGAATTATGGATTGATCACATCCGATGCGACAGCCGGTGAAGTGCCTGGGAATGTGACTCCTTGTACTGATTTTGAATCTAGAATATATATGCTGAAAGGCAAAAAAGTTCAGGAGGTAAGATAGAAAATGACGAAGACAAAAAGAATCATCGGAATGGTACTGGGAATATTGTTCATAGGATTATGTGTATCTTTCTTACGACTTTCACAATTTGGTGTGGATCCGTTCAGTGCGATGAATCTTGGAATCAGCGGGTTTATCGGATGGAGTTTTGGAACGTGGCAGCTACTTATCAATGCGATCATTCTTGTAGTTGTATTCTTTCAGGCAAGATCCTGCATTGGTGCGGGTACCATTATCAATATGGTATTTGTCGGATACATTGCAGACTTTATTTGTTATGTAGCGAATGATGTAGTGCAGATTCAGATGAATCTGCCACTGCGTATCATTGCACTGCTGCTTGCTCAGCTGATGGCATCTATGGGAGTGGCATTATATATGGTCGCAAATATGGGAATCGCTCCATATGACAGCGTCGCAATTATAATCGAAAAACTGACACATCAGAAAATTCCATTCCATAAAGCAAGGGTTCTTTCAGATGTTGTTGTTGTGATTATCGGAATCATATTTGCCATTGCATCTGGGGCAGGTATCTGGTCGGTAGTAGGGATTGGTACAATTATAAATGCCTGCTTCAACGGTCCATTAATTCAATTTTTTAAAACAAAACTGGAAAGATTTTTCTTGTAAAATCTAAGGATTACAATTCTTCAAGGCTCATATCCATAACGGATACGGGCCTTTCATTTCCATGACTACACCTCAGCCATCTTCTCCTGTGAAAGTCCAGCCTGTTTTCTGTAATGTTTAATTTGTTCTTCTAAAGTCATTTTTCTACCTCCGTTTTCGGTTTCTTATTTTCTTTATCATTTGTCTTTGTACATCTCATGCATCTATTATGATATTTTTTTCAAAATCTTTTTCTCTTTTGTCTTAGAAAAATCACTTAACCGATAGGATCGGATCCGTGTCTTGACAATGATTGGAATTAACAAACCATTATTTACCAGCTTTGCACATCTATTAATAATCGTTTTGTTGGTTACACCAAGCATTTTGCTTACTTCAATTGGTGTAAACTCATATAATCGCTTTTTTAACAGAAAGGCTAAGAATTCCTTTTCTTTCGCATTTAAGTAGGACAGGCTTCCATCTAACTCATCGTTCTCGGATTCTTTTGATAATTCGTATACTTTTTTAGAATACAATACCATCATTCTTAAAAAATAATTAATCCAAATTTCCGGATGAGGAGGATTTTCTCGTCCGGAATAATACAATGCCGGTAATCCCATTTGCAGTGATGCATAATACTCATCTGGGTCATAGGCAAAATATTCTTCCAAAGAACCTATTCCATTAAAACCATATCCATAATAATCAAGGATATATCCTGACATTAATCTGGCGGTTCTGCCATTTCCATCTTCAAAAGGATGAATGGTAACCAATTGATAATGAACTATAGCAGCGATAATCAGCGGATGGTCATCTGTAGTATTTACATATTCAACAAGCTCTTCCAGTAAATCCGCACTTCCTGTTCCGGCTTTAAAAAATGTTTGTGCGGATCACTATCAATAGCTTCATTTGCCTGTTTTTCCACTAAAATTACACTATTTTTTCACTATTTTTCATTACTTCATCGTCTTCGCCACGCTACTGTGCCTGAATCAGCCGTCCGTTAATCCCCTTTTGAGAAAATATAATAATGATACTATTATGAAATGAACCCCCAGTAGTGCCAGCTGCTGGGGGTTCTTCTCTTTTTGTTCGGTTGAGCATCCGATTAGGCTAATAAATGGCATGAATGATTTTTGTTTACTTTCCTTTATGAATGGGCAGCCAGTGTTGCCAGCTTCTGCATAATTGCACTTACATCCTGCATTACATTCAAATTTTCTTCCTCTGCCTGCATCGTCTCGCCTGCGTGCGCCGATACCTGCTGGGAAATCGCTGAGATTGTCTGAATGGAATCTATAATTTCCTTATTTGCATTCTGCAACTCGGAAATGCTTCTTGAAAGAGTATCTGCATTTTTCTGAATTGCCTGCGTATTGTCCTCGATACTTTCAAAGCTTTCTTCTGCATTTGATGCACCAGTCTTCTCTTCGTTAATTCCATCTATCATATTGGAGACAACACCGACCACCTCCATGATTGCATTGGACACGTTGCTGATCAACTCTGTAATATGTACGGTTGCTTCTTTGGTTCTCGTTGCCATACCGGAAATTTCTGTTGCAACAACAGAAAATCCTCTTCCAGCCTCTCCGGCACGGGCTGCTTCAATGCTCGCATTCAATGCAAGAAGACTTGTTTGGTTCGTAATTCCTCCAATCAATTCTACAATGGAATTCATTTCATCCATATACTGGTTCAGATTTTCCAGTTTTTCTGTAACCTCGGTTCCATTATCAACAGAAGCTTCAACTTCCGATGCCAGGTGCTCGATATCCTGTTTGCCTTCCGCTAACGCTTTCAGAGTAAGCGTCATGCTGTTTCCGATTTCTTCCACAGCGACTGCAACTTCATCCACCTTATCCTGAATTGCATGTGTCTGTTCCAACTGATTCTGCACATGTTCTGCGGTATCAGTAGCACCTGCAGATACTTCCTGCATTGCCTCAGTCGTTGTCTTAGATGCCGCTGTCAGCTTTTCGAAACGTACATTGATATCTGCAATATTGCCGGAAAGCTGCTGATCAAGTTCCTCATTTCTTTCCAGAAGATTTTCAGCCTCTGCTTTTGCCTGCGCCACTTCTGTAAATCTCTTTCTTGTGTTTTCGCGAATCACTTTTGTAGTCAAAACAGAATTCGCTCCAACCATGATCATAACAACAATCTGTACAACTGCTGCTTCGATTCCATGATACCCAAAACCGCCTTTTGTCGCACCGATCACAACAACAATGATACTCTCTAATATGGTACCTGTATTAATCAGAAGAAGATAACGTGTGTCACTGTAAGTGGTGACAACAAAAATCATCGGAATTACAAATACATAAATCAGATTTGTCGGTGAGGTAAAAAGACATATTGTGTAAAACAATGAAAATCCATAGGAAACCAGATGTTTGATCATCGCATGTTCCGTATTACTTTTCCAACAAATCACCTCGCCAATCAAAGGTATGACACCAACGACCGTAGCGATTGTCATATATACCGGAGACAGTTGTCCTCTTACGCTTTCCCATATCATAAAAAATACCATAACCGTTACCGTACTGATATGTGACAGCATCGCAATGCGATTCGACCGCGTCAATTCCGAAATTTCTTTTGTTTCCACCATCATAATACCTCCTCTAGAAAAGTCTTTCCTACTTATCCTTATATTATTTCTTACGCATCCTGATATTCTATCTTTAATGGTGTATGTGTCTCAAATACCTTTGCAAAATCAATTTCCGGATTAAACATTGTATAAAATGAAGAATGTGCATCACATGTAATATTCTGCTGCGGTACAGAATTTAATGTACCATCCTTATTATATTTATAAAATGTAGCCTCCGTCACTCCATGTATCTCAACCTTGTATAATGGTGTTCTAGATTCATGCTTTGGCACATAGCTGCCTTCTTTAAACTGCAACACGTAATTCGGCTGTTCCATAGGTTCTGCCATATTGTATAAACCTCCCTCTTCATTCACTTTTGTCCTTCATAACATAATAATCTCCTTTATTTTTCAATATCATTCCACGCTGACGAAGCCTTATCGCAAACTGTATCAAACAGTCCGGGGCTTTAGCTTAATCGTTAAATAAAAGAAATTATTTTATATAATTTTAGATTACTTTAGTAAATGGCGCAATAGGTCAAAATTACCATTAATCAGATAATTTCTGTAATAAATATGGATTTTGCTTACAGCAAGAAAAAGAGCCGCCCAGGCCATAGACCTGTGCGGCTTCTCATAAGATGATTTAAATTAAGTTTATCCTTCAATAGCAATATGTTTTGTGGTCTCAACTTTCTTTGGTTCCTCCTTCGGAACTGAAAGTTTAAGAATACCGTCCTGATACTTTGCCTTGATATCTTCCTGTTTCAGCTCATCGCCTACATAGAAAGACCTGCTCATAGCACCGGAATAGCGCTCCTTACGGATGTACTTGCCATCCTTTTCATTCTTCTCTTCCTTGTCAAGTCCTTTAGCTGCGCTGATAGTTAAGTAACCATTCTCCAGCTTAGCTTCTATTTCGTCTTTCTTGAATCCCGGAAGATCTATATCCACTTCGTAACTATTGTCAGTTTCCTTGACATCAGTCTTCATAACGTTCTTTGCATGTTTACCATAAAGCACCTTGTCAACATCAGGAAATGAAAAATCCATCCAATCATCGTTAAATAAGTTTTCTCCAAAAATACTAGGCATCAACATAAGTCATCTCTCCTTCTTAATCTATAAAATCTGTGTCAACCTGTTTCTTTGGAACCGGGATGTTTCAAGAACTCAAAGCCTTTGCTTTTTGTTCCTTTCCTTTGTTCTTGACTATGTTATATACCTAAAATTAGCACTCGTCAATAGAGAGTGCTAATAATTTATAAATTGTTTATAATTTACTTTTGACAGACCGGCATTATTATTTACCATTTTAACATCTCCGGGCTTTCAAAAATCATTTTGTCCTTGCTTCTGTCTTACCATCATCCTTAGCTTTTATTGCTTTCGGAGCATCTGCTAAGGTCTTTATTGTTGTAGAAAAGCACGTATTACCAGTAAGACCTGGTCGAAAAGATCCTCGCAAAGCCAAACCCCAGGCATCTGTAAGCTTTCTATATAGAGTGGCTTAATCATAGATAATTATAAGTTTTTTTTGACAGATATACAATCTGTCTTTTTGTTGTGCTGCAAAATAGATAAAAGAAAAAAACACATCATATTTATCAAACAATTGCAAATATGATGTGTTTTATAATTATGTCAAAATTCTTAACTTAATGACATTGCACTTTCGAGCTCTTTTCGCTTTGTACAACATTAAATTGTAGATGATTACTGTAAGAGTGAAAGTACACCCTGGTTAGACTGATTAGCCTGTGCAAGCATAGACTGTCCAGCCTGAGCAAGAATGTTATTCTTGCTGTAGTTAACCATCTCTTCAGCCATATCTGTATCACGGATACGAGACTCAGCTGATGTAGTATTCTCAACTACGTTGTCGAGGTTGTTGATTGTGTGCTCAAGACGGTTCTGAACAGCACCAAGTGCTGAACGCTGTGAAGATACTGTTGAAATAGCATCTGCAATTGCGTCGATTGCATATGTGGCATCCTGCTCTGTATCAGCCTTGATACCTTTGATTCCAAGACCTGCAGAGTTCATTGAGTCGATGTTGACTGCAATCTTGTTTGTCATGTCAGCATCTGCTCCTACGTGGAGGTTGAAGCTTAAGCCATCTTTGTATGAAACACTTCCTTTGTTAAGGGTGAATGTTGTGGTTGCAGTATCATATGCATCGTTAGCATTTGTTGCATTTGTAGCAGCTGTATCAGCTCCAATACTGCTTGCTTTTACGATTTCAGCTGTCTGTAACTGATATGCTTTTCCATCAGTGATAACAGTTGAGTCATTGTCATCAATACCATCGGCACCACCATCTTTATCTGTCATGGCTGTGTATGTTTTTGTTCCAATAGTTACTGTTGAACCATCTTTAACCAAATCCTGTAAATCTTTAAGTACAGCATCACCTGTATCACCAGCATTTCCCGTTAAGTCAGATTTCTTTATCTTATTTCCAGCTGAATCAAACACATTTGTAGCGCCTACCTGATATGTAGTTCCATTAACTGTGTATGACTTCTTTGCAGTATCAGTTCCAGCCTCTATTTTAGCCGCTATATCCGCAGCTTTAGAACCAATTGTATAGTTCTTACCAGCAATACTTATCTTATCACCAACATTGAGTGTCTTTAATGTAACATCAACTGTATTACCCTTATCTGTGAGTGTAACCCCATCAAGTCCAGCATCATGTGCATTTACATTATGAGCCTTCTCTGATCCGTCACCCTTTAAGAGGTAGGTCTCATTGAACTTTGTTGTCTCTGATACACGGTCAATCTCTGTTGTAAGCTGGTCTATCTCGTCCTGGATTGCTTTACGATCTGTGTTAGAGTTTGTTCCGTTTGCAGACTGTGTTGCAAGCTCGTTCATACGCTGGAGCATTGAGTGAACCTCTGTGAGGGCACCTTCTGCTGTCTGTACTGCTGAAACGCCATCCTCTGCATTTGTTGAAGCTCTGTCAAGACCCTTGATCTGCTTTCTCATCTTCTCAGAAATTGTAAGTCCTGCTGCATCATCTGCTGCACGGTTGATTCTGTATCCAGAAGAGAGCTTCTCTGTAGATTTAGCCTGCTGACCTGTTGTTACGTTAAGCATTCTGTTGGCATTTGCTGCCTGCATGTTGTGTTGTACTACCATAATATAATCCTCCTTGTCCCATATTCATGGGTTATTATGTTTGACCTCTGGAAATCCTTTTCCCGAGGGTTTTGCAGCTGCTTTGTGTTTATTTTTATTTAAGCAGTTGCGGTTTTCTATAACAAGCGGCTTCCCGGGTGTGGCTTGCGCCACAGCCGCCTATTAACATGATTAGTTGCTTTGCGTCTTTTTCTGACGTTCTTTCTCATTCCAGATGATTTGCTTGATTTGTTTCTTTGCTTCACTGGAAAACTCAGGTTCGGGATAATATGTATCTTTTCGCTTCGCCGGGTCCTGTTCGTTGTTGGATCTTGCGATATTCAGTTCTTTGGGAGCATCTATCAGTAATCGACAGTGCTTTCCTGTTCCACCCGCGAACACGATTCGGATATCGTCTCCGATATTTACATATTGCCCTTCCTTTAATGATAATTTGAGCATTTTCTACCTCCATGCACTAGGGAATAGCTTCGTCCATGCTTTTCCGAATTATGCAACATTTTATAGTAAAATGTTACATTTTTTGCTTTACACCTACTATATCGGACACCATTTTTAGAACTTAACCCCAAGAAAAAAATTTTTTTAAATAATTTTCTTTACCTTTTTCTATCATTTTTAATTAATCTCACTGGATTCAACTATATCGCGTTAAAGTTAAAGCAATTCTTGATGAAATATGACTAAAACGGCATAAATATTTGATGTTATTTAATCAGCTTCTGTTTTGACCCCTTATTAATCTGCGAAAAAATGTAACATTTTACTATAAAATGTTGCATTTTTTGCTTTTTATAATTACTATTATTTTGTTGTGTATTTTGGATATTCCGGGGAAGAGTCTGTCATGCGGCATGTGCCTGATAATATTTTCTACCGCAAAGGAGTATTCAATGGGAACTACACAGCCAATCCGAAATAAGGATGAACTGGCGGCTTTCAGGATGTACTATAAAGATATCCATCCAAACCGCCGCAATTACTGTTTAATTGTTATGGGATTAAACACAGCACTAAGAATCAGTGACCTGCTTAAATTGAAGTGGGATAACGTATACAATTTCGAGCACCATGTATTTCGCTCTCATTTTCTTATCAACGAGCAAAAGACCGGCAAGAATAACTATGTCACTCTAAACTACAATGCCACCGATGCTCTCCGGGCATATTTCAACGAACGGCATCCGACTGAACATGAGTTTATTTTTACAAAGGCCACCTGCAGGAGGCAGCCACTAAACAGAGTTCAGGCATACCGAATTGTAAGGACTGCTGCCGAGGAGACTGTTCAGGATGAACATATCAGCTGTCACTCTCTGAGAAAGACATTTGGATATCACGCCTGGAAAAACGGCACACCACCTGCTCTGCTGATGGACGTCTACAATCACTCGTCCTATAAAGTCACACAGCATTATCTGGGTATTGAGCAGGATGAACGTGATGAGATTTATCTGAATCTTGAGCTATAGTTTTATGCGTATTGAAATCTAATATAGCTAAAAGCCAGCCGTTTGCAACCGGCTGGCTTTTTTGGGGATATACAAATCATCGAAATCCTCTGTTAAACCAAATGCATTCTGTTCTGAATCGAATTTCAACTCAATCTGTGACATATCTTTCATCTGCCTGGTACTGTTGTATTTTAAAATTAAATTTCATCTTCAGCACCACCTTCTTCCTGTAACCATTCTTTCAATTTATCCTGTAATAGTTTCTTATCCGGCAGATACAGTTTATACTGTGATGCATAAATATTAGAATCTTCCGGCAATGTCAGTTCAACCATTGCATCATTTTTTTCATTGCACAACAATACACCAATGGTAGGATTTTCTTCCTCTGTTTTTTCGTATCTATCATAGTAATTGACATACATCTGCATTTGCCCCAGATCCTGGTGCTTTAATTTGCCAATTTTTAAATCAAATAATACAAAGCATTTCAACAGTCTGTTATAAAAAACAAGATCCACTCTGAAATGATCTTCTTCGAATGAAAATCTTTTCTGTCTTGCCACAAAAGTAAATCCTTTTCCCAATTCCAAAAGAAACTGCTGCAAATTATCTAACAGCCTGTTTTCTAAATCAGTTTCTGAATAATTATATTTATCTTCAAGACCTACAAATTCCAAAACATATGGATCCTTCAGCACATCCTTTGAGGTTGTAATCACATTTCCTTCCTGTGATAAGCGTTGCACTTTGTCCTTATCCATGCTTAACGCAAGTCTCTCATAAAGAGAAGAATTATACTGACGTGACAAATCTCTGACTCCCCACTTCTCTCTGGCAGCTTCTATCTCATAAAATGAGCGTTCATCCTCATTTTCTATTCTCATCAATTGTAGATAATGAGACCATGTTACCACAAACGGATGCTCCTCTTCAAAAATCGTAAACACCGTTTCCGATTTCTTGATTGCAAATTCCGTAAACAGTGTTTCCGAAATTCGATCCTTATATGTTAAATAAAACTTTCTTGCCTTTTCCAGCGTAGATTCTGAAAAGCCTTTTCCAAATTCTTCTGTTAATTTTTTAGAAAGATTTATTATGATTTTTTTACCGTATTCAGCCCTGTGTTTTCCCTGCTGCTGTACTTCTACAATCCACCTGCCAAGAGAATAATAGGTCATTATCTGGACATTATTTACCTGCTTTGCAGTAATGTTTCGTGCATATTTAATTAATTCAATTGAATTCTGACATAACTTATCCATATTGATATCATATACAGATTCATTGATTTCATTCTTCACACATTCAATCCTCCTATTTCAAAGTTTTCCTATTTCAGAAACACTGGCTGTTCTGTTAGTCCGTTGTAAAACTCCACTGCCGCAGCAAGGTCTTTATCATCCGGATGTCCCTTTGATACCCCGCCAATCAGCTTGAACGGACCAAACGTATCAAATCCCTTGCATGAAAACCTTCCGACAATGTTGTCATGTTTGTATGCTATCACCTGCTCAATTGACTTAAAGACAGGTCTGCCGCCATATGTACAGATAAGAAATACATTTTTGTTGTCTGTGAGATTGACTGATGCAAACTTAAGCACCGACTGATGGAACTTTCCGCCGTATACTCCTGATGCAAAACCGATTAAATCATATTCTGACAGGTCTTTCTCTACCGTCTGTGTCGCATCTATCAGCTCGACATCGTTTGTCTTTGCTATCTCGTCAATTATCTTTTTTGTGTTTCCATGATGCACTGATGCATATACTATTGCTGTCTTCATCTTTAATGCTCCAATCCTTTATTAGTCTTCCTTTAATTTTGCCATCAGCATCTGCTCCAGCTTTTTCTTTCCCGTCTCATAGTCTGTAAACACAATCCCCTCCATCCCAAGCTTTCTGCCACCTTCGATATTCTCCGGTCTGTCATCTATGAACACACATTCTTTCGGATTCAGATTGTATTTATCAAACAGGCACTGATAGATACCGGCATCAGGCTTTATCATCCCAACCATAGCTGAAATGACTTTGCCGTCAACAAGTGACACAAAATTAAGTTCACTGTGCGTATGAAGCTCGAAGAAGTCCTTTGGATAATTCGATAACAAATACACTTTATAGCCTCTGCTCTTTAACTCCTTAATCCAGTCTGCTGCATAGTCGAATGCCTTTACGACAAAAGCCTTTCCCTCTTTGAAAAATCTCCTGATATCCGCCTCATACTGTGGAGCCACCTTAACCATCTCATCAATTATCTCGTTCTCAGGAATTACACCACGGTCCAGCTCAACCCAGACAGGGTTTTCATATGTTGCATGGGCTAAAGCTGCTATTTTATTTTCTTCAATGCCAATCTCACGCATTGCCTCGTCCGGCTGGAACCTGACAAGCACGTTTCCTATGTCAAATACTATGTTTTTAATCATTTATTTTTTCTCCTACAACCCTGCATCTCTTCCTGCAAAAAGCAATGCCATATGCTAAAATATTGCACCTGCCCTCATCGCGCAGAGCCTCATCATATCTCTTCTCCTTAATCTGCGTCATAGCCGCCTCACACGCTGCATCAAGATTTTTCATCTCTTTTGCATATTTCACTTCAATAACGATGCCTGCATCCGGATCCTCCGGCTTGATTAAAATATCACTGAAACCGTCTCCCGACTCACGATTTGACTTAATAAGCCAGCCCGGATTGCTTCCGCGAAGCAGGCCGAGGAGCAGACCATGATAGAAGTTCTCTTTCATATCATCAGAAGCCTTTGTATCAAGTATACTTATCATGCGGCTCATAACGATGTTAAGCTGTCTTGCAATCTGCTTCTCATCTTTATCGAGGATAGCTCTGGATAAAAGCTTCATGGTATCATCATCTTTTGCAACAACAGCCTTGAACCACTCCTGAATCTGGAGAACAAACACTTCACGCACCTCTTTATTTGGAATCACCAGCTTGTAGGCATAGCTCTCACTGTCAGGCAGCCTGACCTCACCAGCCGTAGTCAGGTAGCCTGTTGTAAAAAGTACGCTCCACAGATTGTCTATAGTATTGTCAATCTCATCATAGGTCAAGTCAAGGCGGAGCTGTTTCTCAACAAAACCACCTGCCACGAGCTTTTCTATCTCATCTCTCGTGGTCTGGTCTGCCTTGTCTACAAAGCGCTTCACCATGTCATTGCCACTGCTGTTAATCCAGAATGCACTCGGCCTGGCTGATGTGTCAAAAACCAGCTTCTTGGCAAAATTGATTACATCCCACGGACAATAAATGTCGGTATTACCGAAATGATAGCCATCATACCACTCCTTTACATCAGGGTAACGCTCAGCCCTGTCATAATCCGTAAGCAGCTTCCTGACCTCATCATCAGTAAAACCAAACTGTTCATCATGGGCGATATCTACAATGGAATTGATTTCAAAATTGTTGAGACCTGTAAAAATACTCTCCTTGGATACACGAAGACAGCCTGTGAGTACGGCAAACTGCAGAAACTCATTAGTCTTGAGTGCCTTTCCAAAGAGTCCTCTGATAAGTGAAACCATCTCTTTATAGTAACCATTCTGGAATGCCTTATCCAGAGGGACGTCGTACTCGTCTATGAGGATAACAGCCTTCTGACCATAGTGTATAAACAATAACTGCGACAGACTCTGCAGACTTGATACAAGAAGCTGCTCATCCATCGTATATTTACCATCACACAGCGAAATGATAGCCCTATACCTGTCCTTATCGTTTTCTGAAAGAGCCTCACTATGCTCCAGAAACTTAAATTTTTCTGCTTCCCTCCCAATGAGCTCAGTAATCATATATCTTGCATCATCAAATGAACGTCCCTCAGCACTCTTGAGTGACAAAAAAATAACCGGGTACTTTCCCATATATTTGTCACAAAGCTCTTTGTTACCTGAAATATATAAGCCATCAAACAATGACTCATCCGCACCGGTTTCAAAAAAGGCTTTAAGCATACTCATGTTCAGAGTCTTTCCAAAACGCCTCGGGCGTGTAAAAAGGGTGACCTCTCCACCGGTTTCAACCAATTGCTCTATGAGCTTTGTCTTGTCAATATAATAAAAGTTGTTCCTTCTGATTTTTTCAAAACTATCAATTCCTACCGGCAGTTTTAAAGTACTCACCATATGAACCTCCACAAAACGTATCAATCCGCTATACTTAGCTATAGTATAGCGGATTGAGGGGCAAAATACAAATATTATTACCGTTCTGTGTTCCTTAGTCTTCCTTTGATTTTGCCATCAGTATCATTTTCTCAAACGACTGTGCAAACCTCTCATCATCTTCCTCTGTGCGCTTTTTCGGTCCTTTGATATGATTCTTATGTGAGCTTCGTCTACAAATATTTGCATTTTTTCCAGCCTCTTCAAATAAACGAGATTATTTATCCAGATACCTGAACACCTAATCACTCTCTATTCACAAATTTATCCCATGGTGTGCGCACCTCAATAAGGTTTCCGGACGGATCATAAAATCTTACAAGCTTCTGTCCTCCGTCGAGTTCTGTCAGTGCTGTAGCATATCTGACCTCATACCTCCCTGACTCCAGCTTTTTAACTATACCTTCGATATCATTATCTTCAAAATACAGTTCCGTCATATTGTTATATGGAATAGTCTGTATCTGCATGCTTTCCTTCCATATTCCGGCATCCTGTAATACCAGGCCCTCCGACATTATTACATTACCTTCCTATCTCGAAATCACATTAAGGCCAAACAGTTCGTTATAGAAGTGGATTGACTCTTCGATATTGTCCACTACTATTAATATGTTCTTTAGCTTCATATGACCACCCCATTACAATGGTCCACCTCTGCTGAATTATCTGTGCTGTCCAGCCTGTGTATTTGCCATGTTTCTTTTTAAAATTCTGGTCGAGATAATCCACTTCAATCTCTTTATATCTTGTGCATGGTCTCACACCATCCAGCGAAAGACAGCCTTCCTCCGTCTGAAAAGCTCCTGATTTTCCGGTAATCACCGGATTAATCATGGCAAACTGGAATGGTCCGGCCGCAACCACTATGATATTCTTTTTCACACCAATCATGTTAGCTGCCATTCCAACACAATGGTCAAGATTTGCTTTCAATGTGTCAAGTAAATCCGTAACCACCTGTTTATCATCTTCTGTAGCATCCACTGATTTCTGTGCAAGAAACAGTGGATCACGCATTATCTTCTTTACCATTATTTACTTCCTGTTATACCTTTCTTCTTAATTTTTTGTCCAAATAATAACTGCATCTTCCCTGTTTTCCATCATGTGGAAATCCTTCATCTCCACCGTATCCATCGTATGGCATATAAATATACCTCGTTTAATATTCCTTCTCTATCTCTCCATCTATTCCATACATTTTCTTGAATGCATCAAGATCTGCCCGGTTCTTAATCAGCATAACTTCTTCTATCTTACCTGTATGAATGTTCTTAAAGCCTGCAACCTGCTCACCATTACATATGCTCGCTTTGATTACCGGTTTCTTATTTTCTTTATCATATGCCTTTGTAACTGTCTTTTTCTTAAATAGTCCCACTCTGACCACCTTCTTTTGACTTTGCCATCATTATCATCCCAACTGTAGCCCTCGCCACAGCCGCATCTTCCCTGTTTTCCATCATATGGAAAGCTTTCATCTACACCGTATCCATCCTATGGCATATCAGTACACCTCCAACTATTTTACCAGTCCTCATCATCGTCATCAATAGCATCATCTACACCGGCAGCATAATCATCATCGCTGTCGTATCTGTCATCATCATAGTCTCCATCCATATAGACATCATCATAACCATCATCGTATGAATCATGATAATATTTATTTGAACCGGAGCTGCTGCTTGAAGAATCTGTACTGCTTCCTGATGAACTACTACTATTGTATTTTCTGGAAGAATAGCTTTTTGGTGTATAACTGCGGCTTCCATCACTGCCACTTGAATGATAAGATGAACTGCTGTCTGACGAGTATGAGCTTGATTGTGAATAGTCATAATCATAATACTTCATCTATTGTCTGAAGATTGAACAATCTCTCCAATCACATCACACCCCTATTTCTCACATTTTCAAAACTCTCAATCCTGTTGAGAGTTTTTCACCTCTTCCTCTGCAATATCATATAACTCAGCTAGTTTTCTCTGCAGAATACTCTTATCAATCAACTTAGTTTTATATTCAGCAATCATTGTCTGCGATAAACTTCTACTCAAAGAATATTCAACGACATCCGTATCAGCATTTTTACAAAGAATCATTCCTACACTCGGATTTTCATGAGGCTTCTTAATATCTCTATCCAATGCCTCTAAATAAAAGTCCATTTTTCCCATATATTCAGGTTTGAAATCATCAATTTTTAGATCGATAGCAACTAAACACTGTAACTCTCTGTGATAAAAAAGAAGATCTACATAGTAATCATTATTTCCCACTTGGACATGATATTCCTCATCAATGAAAATAAAATCTCTTCCAAATTCAAGAAGAAATTTTTTCATATTTTTCAAAATTGCTTTCTTTAAGTCATATTCTTTATATGGTTCTGGCAAATCAAGAAACTCTAACATATACATATCCCTAAGAACACCTGTCATATCTTTACTTTCGATTGCAGATGGGGCTTTTCCATTAGATAAAAGCAACCTCTCATAATATCCACTATCAATCTGTCTCGCCAATTCTTTTGCCTTATATTTTTCCTTTGACGCAAGTTTTAGATAAAATTCTTTTTCTTCATAGCTTTTTGTTTTAGAGATAATATGCAGATTATTAGACCATGTATTTTCTCTCAACAGCTTTGAGAGTTCTGGTTTATCCTTGTAAGTTTCATAAAACTGTTTCATTCTCCAAATATTTTGTGATGAATATCCTCTAATTCCAGGTTCTTTACTCAATATATATTCAGACAAAGCCTTCACAGTAGACTTGCCCCAACCATTTACATCAATTTGTTTTGAAACATACTCACCAATAGACCAATATAAATCAATAATTGTAGAATTAACCTGATACTCAGCTTTCTGTTTTGCCGAATAAATCATTCCAAGTACGTTCTCAAATACTCCCGTAATTTCAATCTCGCTCATACCTTATCCTCCTTACTTTACCTGCCATACATTTACTCTTTTATTATATCATTTTATACAATTGATCAACTTCTGCTTCATACACCGATTCTGTATGAGAATCAAATAGCATCCATTCCACTAAATCAAACTGCCCCGGATTCTCCTGCAGAAATCTGGCAACTGTACGTACCGCAATCTTTGCTGCATTTACAATTGCCTGCACATCTGTTACTTTTGTAATATCACCTTTTACTGTCCTTATCATATCCTAATCACTCTCTATTCCCAAATTTATCCCATAGTGTGCGCACTTCAATAAGGTTTCCGGACGGATCATAAAATCTTACAAGCTTCTGTCCTCCGTCGAGTTCTGTCAGTGCTGTAGCATATCTGACCTCATACCTCCCTGACTCCAGCTTTTTAACTATACCTTCGATATCATTATCTTCAAAATACAGTTCCGTCATATTGTTATATGGAATAGTCTGTATCTGCATGCTTTCCTTCCATATTCCGGCATCCTGTAATACCAGGCCCTCCGACATTATTACATTACCTTCCTATCTCGAAATCACATTAAGGCCAAACAGTTCGTTATAGAAGTGGATTGACTCTTCGATATTGTCCACTACTATTAATATGTTCTTTAGCTTCATATGACCACCCCATTACAATGGTCCACCTCTGCTTGTGTCAAGTAAAGACCAAAAAAATTTATTTTCAAGAACTATCAAAAAACGATAGTTCTTGAAAGCTTTCTTGTATAAAGTATATCATTTAACCTGTAAAAAATCATCCACATTCCACTCAAATTGAATGTTGCCGTCATCATACATTGTGATACGCTTTACATCCTGACGAATAAGATCCAAGTCAAATGTCTCCATTTTGGACAACAACTCTATTGTTTCTTCCTCACCAGCTTTATTAATACATTGTTCCAACTGTATTTTAGACTCAAGTTCGTGAAGCTCTATCTCAATTTCACCAATACGCTCAGTAAGTGTTGTCCTTTCCGATACCATAATATCTCTCTGGACAATTCCTTTCGTATAATCATCATACAACTGAAACTTCTTAGCTTCAGCCTTGCTTTTCATTTGATGCAGCTTATCAATTTCTTTTTGCAACTCAACACTACTGCTTCTTTTCTTTTTGTATATCTGCAAATGTTCAAGCATACCTGCCGCTGTTGTATTAATATATTGCATAACACCTGCCTCAAATTCTTCCGTTTTCATTCTGACATTGCGACAGTTATATTTGGGTGACTGCTTTTGTTCCCAGCACTAGCACCGAAAATGTCATATAAGTATACTCCAATCATGAAACCAACTTACCTTTGGCAGGTTTGACTTATTAAAGAGTGAACTTCATGGATTCAGGTTTAATATAAAAAATCCCCGAAAGATAATTTTCTTCATTTGATTTTTTTATTTGAGTCTTACATTTTAGATACAAATTCATATCTTTTAATTCATATTGATAAATTATTTTATCTGATAAAATATAGATAACATTCTCATTAATCGTCATTTGCTCTACATCATGTCCAAGTTCTATATTATTTAACTCTTTGGTTTCTAAGTTATATATAGATATACTTCCACCTTCTCTTTTTACCAAGTCAAAGTGAGAAACGATAAGTATGTTATCCCATACGGCCAAATCTAGTGGATAATATTGATCAAATGAAATTGTTTCTATCGTCTTGTCATTTATCGAATATATGCAAACGGTATTACATGGATGATCACCAGAATCTACTGAGTTTGAAAACAATATGTTGTTGTCGAAAAGAATTGCTTTATAATGAGTACCTCCATAATTTGTAATATCAATTTTCTCATCAAAACTCAGTTCTTCAGCATCATAAATGTAAATGTAAGAATTCATCTCTTTTCCGTATTTTGTAGTAGCAAATGCAAATAACATATCTTTACTACACAATAGCTTGCTTACATAAACACCTTCAATTTTCTCACTTACGACTTGATTATTTTCTTTACTACATTTATTAATGTACGAATCACCGTTTAACGTATTGCAAGTATAAATATTTTTATCATTAACACAAATACTATTCATTGCCAACTGATTGATTTCATAGATTTTTTGATTCCCACTTTTCAACTCAATTTTCAGAACCTTTTTTTCATCCTTAACATTAGTTTTTCCTTGAGGAATCAAATATAGTTCATCTTCATAAATTACTGGATTATAAAAAATACTTCCTAATGAAGCGTATTCCAATGGAAGCGTAGCTGTTTTTTCTAAATTTTGATTATAAAAGTAAATTCTACTTTTTTTACTATTACCACTTGTTTCAATAACTCCAACAGATGAAGTTGTTAGATCTATATTCGCACTCTCTCTATGCGTACATCCAGTAAATCCTAGAAACACTATTGCACAAATTGTAAAAAATTTTTTTTTCATACACATACCTCATCTAAAATATCAGCCTGGAAAATTTGAGAAACTAAAATTTTGATACCTACAATTCTTTAACACCTAACTGGTATTATAAAGTGTTACGATAAAATCCGCAATGCCTTGATTTTACTACAGTTTTGGCAAGTGAGCTTTCCCTTAGACTTTCCCTTATGTTATATCCTTTTCCCTTGTGTTACGACACCTCATAAGGGCAAAAACAAGGGAAGCAAAATCCGGTAACAGCTAATAACATTATATAAATCACATAATCGGCTGGAACTGGTCAAGATGCTTCTACAACTGAAACAGATAAGAGAAAGGACTTTGCAATATGAATATCGTTCATGCAGAATATAATAAATATCACAACATCATAGACATCAATTATTACAATGGCTACATACTTCGGATTGACTGTGGCAAGGCAGAAGATGGATTGATTACTACTCCTAACTCTCAACGAATGTTGGATGCACTGGCGATTGACAATCCACTAGAATATGCCCGTTTGTATCTTGATTCAGAAATGCAAGATTGGGTGAATGCGATGAATATGGAATGGTATAGCACTTGATAAAAGAACATAAAAATGAGAAGAAATCTGTCAAAAGTATTTCTATAAAATACGATATTTCTTTAGCCCTTCCATAAATAATGAAATAGAGCCGATAACTCACAATCGAAATAACGAGTGATTCATCGGCTCTATATTTTATGGTTATGGATATCATGAGTATCGCTTTATATGCAATTGCTATTTTGTTAATTCCCAATATTTATGACCCATAAAGAAGATTGTTAATTCGTTTTGATCTACTTCTATCTCAAAATTCACGCTATTATCTCTCTGTTCCACAAAAATCATATTTGAGGAAGATATGCTATATAATGCATTGCCACAGGTAATACCCAATTCGGGCATATCTTTGTTTACAACAAGTCCTCCATTTTCTTGAAAGGTAAACACTTCCTCTGCATTTGCATTCTTCCATGTACCAATAATATTTTTTTTATTCTGAATGTGCTTTATTTTTCCAACACATACAACGATAAGTATAGCTACACTTACAATTAAAGCAATGCCTACAACACTCTTTGCCAATTTCTTTTTATTCAATTTCTATTATCTCCATTTTTAGTTTCTTTAAGATTGAATGATTCCATATTGCTTAATTCAGTATCTCCATGAATTTCTAACATTGATACGCTTCTCACAGGAAATAGAATAGGAGAGATTCATTCATAAATAATTAAATCATTCATACTTACCTGAATTTGTAATGTTTTTCCATATTTTCTCATAATTATCTACTATAGTTTTTTCTGAGGTCAAAAATGCAAACATAGATATACTTGAATAGAGAGTTTCCGCCGAATCAAAAACCACACAACTTTCATCATGAGTTAGATTTCTCTTTGAATATATTTCCGATACAGGCATAAATGAATTTTCTTCCTCTTTGGTGTATTTATACCCATCAATACATCCTAGATTTTTTAAAAATATTAAATAAGTATCTTCGGTCTTCAGATATTGCCATCCGTTAGTGTAAAATTCTTCACCTCTAACAAATGATACAGGTTCTATAATGTAAATACAGTCACCTACTGAAAGATTAGCAGAATTATCCTTATAGATTTCCTCTATTTTTACCATTGTTTTTGTTGATCGTAAACTCATTTCACGAGAATTTGTTACAGTTATACGAGCTATTAAAGAAGAATCTTTTTCCATATCATCCAATGAGTAATTACTTTCATTGTTAAAGTAAGAAGTTTTCTGCCCTCCTGTATAGAAAATTTCCATAGCTGTATTTTCTGATAAAGCAATATCAGGATCATGAACCCCTGTAGTTGTTTTTATCCCAGTCTTTCCATAGAATAAGGCTGTCACCATACAAATGATTACAACACAGATAGTTAATACAAATTTCTTCATTACATCAACTCCTTAATTTTACCAAATTCCATGCATATCTTCTCATCCGCTAATATTTCAATATCTTCTTTATTATGGCTTGTCAGTATAGTAATGGTATCATTCTTTTTTTCTTCCAATATACGTTCACGAAATAAATCAATGCTATGCTGATCCAATGCGTTAGTTGGCTCATCCAAAAGCAAAATTTTTGGATGTTCCATCAGTGCTTGACAAAGAGCTAGTTTTTGACGCATTCCTAATGAATATTTATTTACTTTTTTCTTTGATTTGGGATCAAGACCAAAGTATATCATTATTTCATATATTTCTTCATCTGATACAATTCCTTTTATATTGGAAAGCATTTTCAAATTTTCAAATCCTGAATACATACTCCAAAAAGAAATATTTTCAATAACAGCTCCTAAATCTGGTAAAACATCCATATCTTTATGTAATGCCTTGTGATTATATTTTATGTATCCTTTGTCTGTATTTATAAAACCTGCAATGGCTCTGAGTAGCATTGTTTTACCTGAACCATTTTTACCATATATTCCATATATTTTACCAGATTCAAATGTATAACTGATATCATCAAGCACTTTTTCACCTTTAATTGACTTTGAAATAGATTTTACATATAAATTCATGGATATCATTCACCTCACAATATTTGTTTTTTTTCGCAAAGAAATTTACCTATCCACACCAAAACAGCGGATGATATAACTGAAATGAGACAGCTTGACTTAAAATTCAATAAATCTATATTGCTTGTAGTCCATTCGTAATTTTCTTCGACATAATATATAATAAGCTTGTTATGCCAATTAAATAAAGGAATATGTAGCAAGGAATAATGCCAAATTTTCCATATAACATTTCCCATTGAAAAATAAAATCCACACACCATTACTGGAATAAAAAATACAATAAATGCAACGATGTATCCTATAATTGAATCTTTCCAAAATGAAAACAAATAACTAATCATTTGCAAATGAAAAATCTCTATCAATAGCATAAAAATAACTTTGAAATCTTCTAAGCCATTAGAGGTATGCTCTACAAAAAGAAAAAACAAATAATCGGAAACAACTACAATACAGTCACGTAATATCATTTTTATTAATATATCCTTATAAATTATGTGTTTTTTCCCATAACGAGGAAGTAGAATTACCATGTTATCATTTGCATCATTAAATAAGTCCATTGTAAGATAACAAATCTCAAGGATAAACAAAATCGCAAAAAATGATAAAGATATAAGGTCAAACGAATGATCTATTAGTATTCCCCCAAAATATATTTGTGAACGTACTCCTTCTGTTATTGTAACCAGACTATTATGAAACCCCAAGTACACATTAGCATAAAAATATCTAATTACAAATGTTATAAGTGATACTAGTAAGCATTTTCCAACATTAACATTCAAAATTTTTTTCTTATATAACTTCATAATTTTTTATTTTTCTCTGTATAATGCCAATACTTAATCCAAAAATAAGCAATATCAGAACAATTTCTCCTATTATATTTCCATGAACATTAGGCATAATATAACCTTGTATAGAGAATTCATTTAGCCCAAAGACAGAAACAATCAAATTAAAAACAATATAGAATATAAACAAAGCACCAGGTATCTTTGCGAAATATAGAACTTTCATTTTGTTATAATATGAAAGAGCATAAGCTAAGATAGCTAATCCCGAGCCAAAAATTCCGTAATTAAAAATGTATATTAGATTATATAAAGTTGGATGTTGCAATCTCACCATATCAAGAAAATTGTCAGCGTTATATGATACCAAACCTATAGCGTAATCAGGTTCTCCCCAAGCACTGTCATATCCATGTATTGGATATGTCAAGTGGCATAATAATAAATTTATGAGCATTGGTATTGTTATTGTCAAAAAGGTTACAATCAGAATGCCAAATAATTTTCCTGCTAAATATTTCTTTTTCCCGATTCTTTGAATAAGTAGGATTGAACTATTGCTTTTTTCTTCTCTTATTAAGGAAAGTGATGCAATAATTGTTGCATAAACAGGCAATAACAGATACATTATATATGGAATATATGCCGCTTCAGTGCCCTGTAATACGAAATTTTCATTTGCTGAACGAATAAATTGATAACTTTTTCCTATATCATTTTTTACACATAAAATATACGAAGCAATATTTAAAATCATTAGAGCAATAAAAACAACTTTATATTCTGCACGATCAATACAATGTTTGATTTCTATAAGAACCATTTTTTTCATAATCTTTACCAAAAGGGCATAAACCCACGAAGAGGTTTATGCCCATCCCTTCTGTTATCTAAAATCTACATTTCCACTTACAAATGCAGTTGATAATTGAGATTGATAATTTTCCATTCCCATACCGACCTGTGTGTTAGTAGAATTATAACCGCTCTTGGTAAAGATTAAATTACAAGATCCTGTTCCAACACCCTGCTTATACTTATTAGATATTTTACTCTTGCTGTTATTGACAGCCCAGAAATTTGCGTAAGAGGTATTGGTAATTGCTGTTACCTCATTTGTGATGTAATCATCGGATGTTGTTTTTGCATGCATAGAGGTAAAGTTATTAGTCTTATTCAGTTTAAGTGCATAAGCGGTGTAAGATGCCGCCTGAGAATATGCTGCTGAAGAAAGAAATACACATCCTGCACAAAACAAACCAATACCTACTTTTGCAATCTTCTGTTTTAAACTTTTTAACATCATAGTCAATTCCTCCCAATCTTATTTTTTTAACTGCGTTGGTACTTTTGGTTCATACAACAAACCACGGCACAATGAATTTGCATTACTTCGAGCAATAGCAGTCACTGCCTGAAGTACGAGACGGGCACTTTTCTGGGGTGCCTTGTTTACTTGCTTATTGTCCATCGTTTTCACCCCCCCTCCTTAATTGTCTGACAATTACAGACAACTTTATTTGTTTACCATGGTATGTGCTTAATATAACAGAGTATTTAATTTTTTCAATCCCTCTATGCACGAATGGTAGCCCAACATGCACGAACTGTTCTACATATAGGTATAAAACCGAAAAGATGGCAGATAGGTTAAGCACCTACCTGCCATCTTTAATCTATATATTTCAGAAATAATGATTAATTATTGTCAGTCTCATATATAGATTTATAACGCTCTCGATCAACTGGAATAATCTCATTATCATTAGCATCTTTATATGTAATAAACTCATCGTATTCTGTAACTGATTTTTCCTCTGAGACAGAATTAATAGAATACATATTCGAATCGTTACACATTACATTTGAATTTGGACCAGAAATTAGTAACGAACCATCCTCTTGTGCATATGCCAAAAAGATATAAATGGAATTTTCGGAAGGCAGTGAATCATTCTCAAACAGATAAATAGCATCTTGTTTTTCTGAAATTCCGCCTTGTTTAACAATAGGAATAGGTTTATCTGTAATAAGTTCACCTTTTATATTTTCGAGAACCTGAATAGTATAATTAGTGTAAGGCGAACCGACCTCCTTAGGATTTCCTTTTTCATCTTCAGTCGTTATAACATTTCGATACTCGGTTCCATCGCAACTGACAACCTTTGCTACAAATACGTAATCACAGATACCAACAGCTTCGCGAATGTTATCAGTATCATATACAAAAGATGCGTGCATCTGGTGGATTGGCAAGTTAGATACATTTGTATTCAGTTGACTTGCATTATTTTTGGATGCACATCCTGTAAAAAACATTCCTACGATAAGAACAATAGACAAAATACCATAGATACTTGATTTTTTCATAGCGTTCTCCCTCCCCTAATAATTATTATATGCGGCATCATATGAATCTTTATCATTTTGAGATAATGCCTGCGTACTAGTATGTCCCGTAATTGCTGCATCCATAACATCTGTTGAAGTACTGTGATCCAACCCTAATGCATGTCCCAATTCATGTGTCGCTACATTCTGTTTTTTACTATTACTATAACCGCTCATATAATAGGTATTGAGTTCAATTTTACCACTAGAATATGTCATGCCTGCCCATCCATTCGAAGCATTGACATCGCTTACGTATACATCTTCTACAACAAAAGCACTGTCTTTTCTGATTACTCCAGATTTATATGCATTCCATGTGGCAGCCCCAGTGTTAATATAACTCATGTAAGTGCTGTTTCCGTCATAGTCTAGATGTTTGCCAGAATCAACAAGATCCCATGTTTGTACATAAGCTTGTGCAAATGCCGTAATAGGAAATAGCATTGCTATAGCCATTAAAGTTATAATGCTATACAATAAATGATTTTTTAAAACAGATTTTTTAAAATGCATACTCCTTCACTCCTTTTCAATCATGTAACAACGGTTATCTTCAATTATTCTTAAAGGTTATCTTTATGAAAATTGAAACGCAACACATACTAGTACACATTATATATCCTGTTAATATTCCTAAAGTACGACATCTTATCATCTCCACTCCATATTATAGATTCTCAGAATACTTAAGATGTAGTAGTATACCTTGAATATAACAAAATCTTTATACTTTTCAATACCTCTATGCATGAATGGTAGCTCACTATGCACAAACGGTAGCATATTATGTTGTGTACCTACTTTATTGATGATAAAATATGACGGAGAATGATTAAAGGAAGTGGTAGCTATGCTATATATTGACTCAATATGGGAATATATTGTTAATTTCTTAGAACTGGCATTGTTTATAATATTTATCCATAAAAAATTGCGTATTCGAGCAAATTATAAACATCAAGCAGTTTTGATGTTTCTTTTCGTATCATTTCAGTTTGCTGTGTTATGCACGCTGAATAAAATGGGAATATCATCCTACAGCACTTTGATGTCATCTTGTGTTTTGGACATTGGATATGCAGTATTGTTCTATCGTGATAGTATAATTCGCCGTATCTTTTGGGGCTTTTCGTATTCCATCATTTGCTTAGTTGCAGAACAGATTTCGTTCTTTATTCCCGTTACTCTTTTTAAAGGAGCGTCTCTGGAGCTATTATTAGGTGGAACATTACGGAAGCCATATACCATGTTATATTTGGCAATGATAGCTGTTTTTGTCTTGTTATTTCATTCTATTGGAAACAAAGACATATCTCTTTCACCGTTCCAAAAAGTTGCATATATTTTCATCGCAATTTCTGGACTTGCAATCGGGCACTACATATTAAGGCTGACTTTGGAATCTGTTGATAAATTTGGTGATTCATCCTTTTCAGCTAGGCTATCATTGGTTGACTTGTTTTTTATTATTTTATTTTTAGTATTGATGCTATACATATACCAGCTAGGTTATTCAAAAGAAGAAAACATACGATTACTGGAAGAACAAAAGATTTATGAGCTGGAAAGGACTGAGTTCAATAGCTTATCTGAGATAACTGAACGATTACGAAAAATGAAACATGATATGCAGATTTATGTGGATGCAATCAACGTATTAGCAAAAGACAAGAAATGGGATGAACTTATAGCATATACAGAGCAATACCATAACACTCTTGCAACTACGCAAAGTGCCATAGCAACGGGAAATATTGCTATTGACTGCATACTTACCGCAAAACTTGATTATGCTGAAAAACACGGAATTAAGACAGAATATTCTATTATGGCTCCTGAAAATTTTCCGCTTGATTCTGTTGAGCTTTCATCCATACTTGGAAATATATGGAATAATTCCATTGAAGCAGGAGAAAGACTTATAATCTCTGATCCAACCGAGCATCCATACATTTATTTTTATATTAAACCTTACCAGAATATGATACTGATTCACATTGAAAATAATTATGATGGTGTGATAAAAGGTAGCATTGATGGAGACATTTTGAGTGTTAAACAAGGAAAAGAACATGGACTTGGGATAAGACGAGTAAAAGAGCTTGTAGAAAAGGCAGATGGCGTATTGCAGATTACATCTGATAACAAAATTTTTTCCGTACATATTATGATACCGGATAAGGAGAATAACAAACTACTATGAAAATGAAAATAACCATACTTGAAGATTCTGTGATCGAATCAGAACGGCTGAAAAATGGAATAAGAAAATACGGGCAGCAATATGATTGGGATATTGAAATTGACGAATACGAATCGGGCGAAGAATATTTTTCAAAAAATTCTGAAGGCACAACTATACAGGCTTCAGCATTTTTCCTTGACATACAAATGGGGCAAATGAATGGAATTGAGGTTGCTAAACGCCTTCGTGAATCTGGTTATCAAGGTATTATTGTATTTTTAACAGCTTTTAGAGAATATGTATTCCGAGGATATGAAGTCAGAGCTTTAAACTACTTGCTAAAACCCGTCAAGGAAAATACTCTTTTTCTGTGTTTGGATGAAATCGCGAAGGAGTTATCTAATAATACCTACATATACCGAAACAAGCAGGAAATTGTAAGTATTCCCTATGCAGATATATTGACATTTTCGAGCAGATTACATTATGTGGATATATTGACCGTAGACGGCAAATGCTATGAACAAATGTCTACCCTAAATAAGATTATTGTCCATTTGCCAAGTGAATTTATCCGAACCCATCGTTCTTATATTGTAAATATGGCACATATCTATCGTATTACATCAGGAACGATTGAATTGTCAAATCATCTAACTACACAAATCGCACGTTCTTATTCCAAAGACGTGATAAGTGCTTTTGCCAAATATACAACAAGATTTGATACAAGCGGGGATTTTGAATGATTACGAAGTGGGCTACATCTATTGCTAATAAGTTAGCAGAACTATCCGGGGAGGATGTTTCTGCGGATCAATTAGAAATATACATATATGGCTTAGAATGTTTTTTGAATACTTTTATAACCATAGTGTTATTGTTCGTATGGGGAGTTTTATCACATACACTCGGCTATACCCTAATTTGGGTAATTACCTTTTCATTGTTACGACATTATACCGGAGGTGCCCATGCTCCAACGCAGTTAACATGTATCTTAGGCAGCTTTTTTCTCGGTTGTCTTGATAAGTGGGCTATAATCTATTTAAAGCCAACTGTACTAGGATATTTGATACTTGTCCTTATGTGTATATTATTTGCACCTATAAGTAACCATAAAATATGTTTAACCACCAAACAAAAATGGATACATAAACTTATTTCTGTGATAATTGTTAGCATTGGATTTCTGCTGTTTTATAAAATTGGAAACACGAAGATGAATACCACATTGTTTTATTCCTTTTTCTGCGTAATCATTCTTATGATAGTCGAAACAATTAAAAATCTAATGAGACACTTTAAATAGCAGGATGACTTTTCATAAATATTCAAAAAAGATAAAGAATTTGATGGTCTTTATCTTTTTTGAATTTAATTAGATTATCTAGCTCCTCTGTCTGATGGCGAACGATAGTTAAAATCTCTGTCCTGTTCCCGTTTCTGAACTTCTGCCTGTTTTTCTGCCAGCTTTCGATGGATTGAGTTTTCTCCATACTTGGAGTTCCATTCCTTGTTTGCTTTGACATAGGATTCATACTCGGACTTGCCTTGTTTATAGACTTGCAGGAACGCATCTACCGTTGGATATTTGTAATCCTGCACGATATGGGATAATCCCTGCTTCATAATCTTAATCGTTTCTGCGTATTTGTTAGACTGTGCCTGCAATTCCTTTCGTTTCTTTCCTTGGAATAATCCTGTACAGTTCTTCAAATCCTCGTCAATAAGGTCTTTTTTCACTTCCTGCGTATGAATGGCTCTGTTTTGTCGTTTAAGTTTCTCCATAATCTCTTCAAGTCGCATCTCATAATCGTGTGCCAGCTCAGACATTCTTGGTCTTGGCGGAATAACGGTCTTTTCTGCGGTAGTAGTAGCAGGTGCTTTGAATGGTTGGGTCACAGCAGGAATTGTCTGATTGTCTGTCTGTGTAACGGATGGAGCTGGTTGTTTCTCTTGTTTTTCATTTCTTCGCTCCATAAGGTCGGAGATTCTGGCTTTCTGTTGTTCCTGTTTCTGTATCAGCAACTTTATGAGTTCTTTTAACAGCTCGATTGCCCGAAAGATAATCATAAACAAAAGCTCCGGATGATTGCCATACTTGTGAATGGATTCCTTAATCGGAGTTGAAATCTGTTCCTGCTTTACCTTTAAGATTTCCTTTCGCTCCATCCCCGATACCAAAGCGTGATCCACAGTACGATTCCAGTCCTGTATGACCTTATTATTGAGTGTAATCTTATCTGCCTTTGGATTGTTCTTACCGATTTTCTTAGTGGCAAGATAGACATCCCCACGCTTGAATGCAGACAGCTTTTCTTTCTCATCTTTGACAAGTCCGTTGATGACATCGGTATAAAATACCTTGACCTCATCTAAGAAATGTTCCTGCTTAAAGCGAGCGTCCTTGATGGTAAACATCTGTCTTTCGTAGACCTCACCTTTCTTGATCACCTTACACCTTTTACGGATAGTTCCATTCTCGTCTAGGATTTCTTTCTTGGTACGAACATGATTACCTTTCTCATCATAGAACATATTTCTGGTGGCAATCTTTTCTATCGGTTCGTCAAGATAATTTCGTTCTGCAAAGATAAGATGGATATGATAATTCGTCTTTCGTTTGTTATGATGGAGTGCTGCAATACAATCAACACCATACCGACTTTTGAATTTATCCGTCATATATTTTAATAGTCCGTCTGGCGGATAATCCACAAAGGATTCCGGCAGGGCAATGATAAATTCTCTTGCTTCGATACATTTTCCCTCTGTACCGCTTTTCTTAAATTCTGCCTGATTGCACTTGGCAAGTTCTGTCCAAAATTTTCGGTCTGTGGTTTCATATACCGCATAGAGATTTTCCTGTTTTTTGTCACTGGAGATATAATAGATTCTTCCACGAACATTATGGAGCTTTGACATCTGCACAAATGAATTTCTTGGCATAGCGATTTCCTCCTTTCCCAGTTTTGATTTTGGAAAAGAGGACAGATAAGATAGATGAGATGTGAGTAGTAAACTTTCCCTGTGAGCGAGTGCATAGGCACTCGTCTTGCGAACACATCCGCCTTGTGGCGGCTAAGCCTCGCAGAGCGAAATACACAGAGTACAAAACGAAGTTTTGTGCGATGGGTGTATTTCGCTCTCAAACGCCGAGGGCTTGCTTATGAAGTTCACTTTTAGCTGTAACTGTTCCCTCAGCACCTAATTTTGTGCCTTTAATGGCACACTTTTTATGTGCCGTATCCGGCACTCCCTTTTCTTAACAGAAATGCTAGAAGATTGCTATGAAAATCAGCGAAACAATAGACGAATCCGTTAGCACTTTTGCCTTAACAATAGCATTGTTCTATTATTCAGACTTTTTAGCAAAAACCGTAGAAACAGTAGAAGTCTGCTATTAAAATCGAAAAAACAATAGCACGATTCGTTAGCATTTTTGCCCTGACAATAGCATTGTGTTACTTCGCTTACTTTTAAACTGTGTCTGGCAAGGAAGTGGTAGTAAAAGTTCCTATTAAATTTCATTTTTAATAGTGCATTGTTTTATTACATTTTGATTTTAATAGAGCTTTTTACTATTAACTCTTTGAAAATGTACCCCATAGATTGGACACTCAAAATCATAGTAGCGTACACTTTTTGTCATAGGTCGGACAGCTTTTTTCATAGCTACACTTGGTATGACTTCTCACAGCACTTTTTGTAAGTTGGGTGGACTTGTCCTACCAGTCGGCTTCACTTGGGTGGATGGTTGCACCCACTTCATTTTCTGGCTTGGGTGGACTATTCATAACACCTTTTGCATCTTGGGTGGACTTGTCCTACCAACAAGCTATAACTGGGTGGACGATTGCACCCATTCACATCCATCTTGTCCTCATTTTCCAAAAGTTCTGGTTGTATCTGAGGACTTGTCCGTGATATAATCTATTTGCGTGTAGGTATATCATGGCTTTTAGTCAGATACATACCAGAGGGATGGTCTTAGGACTGTCCCTTATTCATTTTTCATTGTTCCCTTGACCGCTTTTACTGCGTGTCTGTCTCGTAAATCCTTCCCCTCATTGAGAATCAGAAACTCGTCTAATCGTTCCCTGCGGATTAAGATTTTTCTTCCCACTCTAAGGATAGGCAGCTTTTCCCATTCCACAAGATTTCTAAGAGTGTTTCTTCCGATACCTGTATAGTCGGCAGCTTCTTCAATGGAGAGAGCAAACTTTAATTCTGTCATTCGATCACCTCATTCCTGCGTAGGATTACAAGTCTTGTATATCAGAGGATGTTCCTTTTTGAAGAAAGGATTAGCCTTTTTTAAAACTTGCGTTACGCAATTCTGATTAAAGTATATATCTTTTATAACGCTATGTCAAGCCTTACGAAATTCTATCATCTTTTATAGAATTGCGTATTGCAATATATCGTGTTATGTGGTATAGTAATGACATACCGAAAAAGGAGGTTCGCAAGTATGTTAAAAGATAAAGAATTGCGAAAGACAATCGGTAGCAGAGCAAAAAGCCGTAGACAGGAGTTAGGATTGAACCAGCCTTATGTCGCTGAAAAAATGGGCGTGACAGCCTCAACCATTCAGAGATACGAAGCAGGAACGATTGATAACACCAAGAAAATGACCTTAGAAGGTCTGGCAGATGCACTTCATGTATCTGTGGAATGGCTGAAAGGTGAGACGGACGAATACGAAACAGACATTACGGATAAAAGAGAATTACAGATTCGTGATGTGATGACTTCCATTCTGAATAAGCTCCCTTATGATATGGAACAGTCCGAAAGTGATTTTTCCAAAGACCTGCTACTACTGATGTTACGGGAATACGAGCTGTTCGTGGATTCGTTCCAGTTCGCTTGTAAGAATTTCAAAGGAAATACAGATAACAAAATGCTCGCCCAGACAATGGGGTTTGAATCCAATAAGGAATACAATGAGATTATGTTCCTTAGAGAAATCACCCACACCGTCAACGCATTGAACGATATGGGCGATATTGTAAGACTGTATTCTAAGAATCCTGAGACAGCGAAAAATCGACTAGCCAATCTTTTATCAGAAAAAGATCCCGATTCGGTATAGATAGGCAGACGGAGCTATGATATACTTACACGCAAGAAGCATTTCACCAGTTCCGATTGCCGATATCGAAAGGAGAAACGATTATGGCAAAAGGTTCTGTAAGGAAGAAAGGCAAGAAATGGTACTACCGCTTTTATGTGGAGGATGCAAGTGGTAACTTGGTTCAGAAAGAATTTGCAGGTACGGAGAGCAAATCAGAGACAGAGAAAATGTTACGCAAGGCTATGGAGGATTATGACGCAAAGAAATTTCTAGCCAAAGCGGACAACCTCACACTCGGACAGATGCTAGATGTATGGGCAGAGGAAGATTTGAAAACGGGTTCACTTAGCAACGGTACAGTCGGTAACTATTTACAGGCAGTAAACAGGATTAAACAACACCCAATCGGAAACAGAAAACTAAAGACAGTCACTTCGGAGCATTTGCAGAAGTTTATGGATTTACTTGCATTTGGCGGTGAGGAAGGAAATTTTAAGTCAAAGGGTTACACCATCGACTATATCCGTTCTTTCCACGCAGTCCTGCAACAGTCCTTCCGATTTGCAGTCTTTCCAAAGCAGTACATCACATTCAATCCAATGCAGTATGTGGTAATGCGTAGGAAAGCCGAGGAAGATGTGGATTTGTTTTCTGATAATGATGAGGATGCAGAGGTTATCAACCCGATTACACCAGAGCAGTATCAAACGCTTATGGAGTATCTGGAAGAAAGAAACAAGCCTGCTGTCCTGCCGGTACAGATAGCGTACTACACAGGTCTTAGACTTGGAGAGGTATGCGGACTGTCTTGGAGTGACATTAACTTTGAGGAACAGTATCTGACAGTACGAAGAAGTGTCCGTTACAACGGAGCAAGGCACAAGACCGAGATTGGTCCGACAAAGCGAAAGAAAGTCCGTATCGTGGATTTCTGTGATACGCTCGCTGACATCTTAAAGAAAGCGAAAAAGGAACAGAGAAAGCAGGTATTCAGTTACGGAGAACTCTATCAGAGGAACTACTACAGGGAAGTTAAGGAAAAGAATCGTATCTACTATGAGCTTTATCATTTGGATGGCACAGAGGACATTCCGCTTGATTACAACGAGATTGACCTTGTATGTATCAGACCGGACGGAGCATACGAAGCCCCTGCAACGGTTGAGACAGCTTTAAGGACAGCAAGGAAACGATTGTCGGAGCTTGATGATAATTTCCACTTCCACACCCTGCGACACACTTATACCACAAACCTGCTCTCAAATGGAGCAGCACCAAAGGATGTACAGGAATTACTTGGACACTCGGATGTAAGTACCACTATGAATGTCTATGCACACGCTAACCGAGAAGGTAAGCGAAACTCAGCCCGACTACTTGATAAGGTGGTTGGAGAATAAAATCGAATAAGAAAAACTTTCCCTTGTAGATACCTCATAAGGGCAAAAACAAGGGAAAAGGATACATATAGAGTGGCAAGGCATACCGCCAAGTCGCATAAAATAAGGAAAGTTGAGATTTTAGTTATACAAACATTAATTTATACACAAATTTTCCAGGCCGAGGTGTATTACTTAACGAGACTACTTCTTTAATTTTTTTAAATAAATCTTCTGGCATTTGTACAAAACTTTCCCCTATATATGATGATAATGTTTCAGTATCAACCCAAACCTCTGTATCTGTACCAATAAACTTAACACACATATCACAATCTTCCTTTGTAATATGAGTATTTGATGGCTCCCAGTTTTGACGGCACAAACGAATTATTTGTTCAATTTCATCTGGATTGGATACAATATATTCATTATCATTAAATATAATCTCTATTCTTGTTGCTTTATCAAACATACCATATCCTTCTCCACCTTTTACCTTTATTTTGCTACTATTTTCATTCATATTCACTATTAAAAAAAGTATAATTATCGTGGATATAAACACTAACATTGTAATATACGACTTGCGTTTTACAACAGATTTATTACCCAATATCAACACCCCCATCTGTACAACTCGAATTAATATTTATTCCAACATTTCCCCATCCATCATTTACTGTATAGGTTCCAGAATTATGAGATGTAAAATTATAACCCGTTACAACAACCCAATGTTCTCCATATCGTGGATGAGATGTCAATCCTAATATGCATGGATAATTTTTACCAATAATTGTTCTAATTCTATCTCCCCAACTATATGTATTTGCAGTTACTGTAGTTGGTTTATAGTATTGCTTAATATACAACGATAATCCTCTTTTTAACTCAATGTAATTAGTACTTGTTCCCATTCTTGCAAATATTATTAAGAAACTTATAAATTTATGCTTTTTAAACATAATGATTCCTCCTTCACCACAAAAGTCAATTTTTTCTGATGTAGCACACTTACAATAAGATAATTATATTATCTTTGTCATAAACCATCGGAAACACCTCATTTCCTTATTTCCTTGCGTTTTTTTAATGTTTATTCATAGAATATAGTCAATCCAACAAATTAGTTTAAAGTGGTTATTATCTTTCTATTTCAAATTTTTCTTATTATACTTATAATAATACAGTATATTTAATGATTTACAAACACAAATTAAGTTTAGTATAAAGTTTTTATATATATTTCAACTGTCAAATATACTTTTAATAATAATTAACTCACTTTATATACACCACTTACAACTTTTTCTGTTCCTACGGCAGAAACATTATTTTTACTAGTACTTTAAATACTCGCATTGGAGTCAGCTCATTCAATCAGATTCCTGTACCAGCATTTTCTTGCCGTGATAACAGAAAAATCCCTGAATACTTTTTATCATGCCTGCTCTTATGCCAAAGCTGATTATTCAAGATTTATGAATGTAACTGCCAAAATGGCACTGCACCTTATTCCGGAACAGCTTAAATCACAGCCGGTGTTTCTTTGCATTGATGATACAATAATCTCCAAATTTGGTACAAAATTTGAAAATGTATCAAAGCTGTTTGATCATGCAACGCATAATGGCTGTAATTATCTTAATGGACACTGTTTTGTAAGTCTGATGTTATGTGTGCCCGTGTGGAATCGTGATAAAATATCATATCTTGCGGTGCCGTTAGGATACCGCATATGGCAGAAAAAAGAATCAAAGCTTGAGCTTGCTGCATCCATGGTACGTCATGTCATGCCTGAATTTTCATCACAAAAAAATGTTATCATACTTTGTGACAGCTGGTATACAAAGCAGAATCTTGTATCCATTGTCAAAGAGTATCCAAACCTTGATCTCATTGAAAATGCCAGAGCAGATTCTATCATTTATGATCATTTATGATCCTTATAGTACTTTATACTGTCCAATAATCATCCCTTGTATATCGAATTAATGTTTAGTATTGCAACATATCCGCATTAAAAAAGGACGCAGGATCTCTCCCACGTCCTCGCATTTATCTGGCTTTATCGTCTCTTACCTTCGGTGCTTCCTTATGTGCCGCTTCCTGCTTCACCTCATCCACACCTCTAGCCTCAAATGCATCTGCATTATACTGATACTCCTGTGGCTCAGCGACCATTGGTGCATATACAACCTCTGCTTCTACTCGCTCAGCTTCTGCCCTCTCCGGCTCTGTCTGTTTCTGCGCTTTCGCATTCTCCATATGCTTTTCCTTATCAAGCTGCACATCCATCGCCAGATTATCCAGCTTATCTATGGATGCGTCCAAATGAATCTCCATTAATACAAGCATCTTTTTCACTGCTTTCATAGGGGCAAGCACCGCCTTTGTAATGGGATGTTTCTGCTCTTTCTGTGAATAATCCACCTCTGGCTTGTCAGCAAAAGTACGAAATGCATTGGTTACTGTCTGACCGGCTTCACGAAATCCTTTTGCAAGAAGTTCTGTCTTTGCTATATCCTTATCCGTTGTCTTGATTGCACCTCTTACATTCTCTCTGATATCAAGAAGTCTTTTCTTAATTCCTAAGAACTCAGACAACCTGTATAATGCAGATCTTCCCTTTTCTTTTGCCTTATCGACTATGCTCTTAACACCTGTGACAAATACCTGAGAGATTGTTTTCATCATTGACCAGCCATGATCAATACCGATTACTTCTAACTTGTTATTCATTTTCTTCTTCCTCCATAATCTGCATATTCTTTTCATACATCTACCCATACCTTTCGGTCTGTTCGCCTTTTCTCTCTTCTTTGCTGCTGAAATGTTTATAAGCAAGTTCATCATATATGCGATCACCCTCTGCTTTAGCTTTCATAAGGCATGCCAAACAGATTGTTACAATAATTACTGCTACTACTATAAATACTTTCATATCCAGCCACCTCTCTTTTTGTGAGATGACTTACATTCGGACCAAATCAGCTTCCTTTCTGCCATCTCCTGCTCCTTTCCAATAAAAAAGGCAGGACAAACAGCCGGATACACTTTTCAGTGCAAAGCTAATTTAGTCCTACCTAAAATTATTACTATTCAATTTTCACCTCTCTTGTGTACACAAATTACATTCAGAATTTATATTCTGAAGCAACTATGTATTCTCATAAATTTCGGATTTTAAATAACAGCGCTGCCTTATCTACCGATTAAATGGTATAAAAAATAGGGACTAAATCAGCGTGAACCCCTTGTTTTCAAGGTTTTCTTCTAACTTGTCCCTATTATATCGCATTCATCATGCTGAATTATCTGTGCTGTCCAGCCTGTGTATTTGCCATGTTTCTTTTTGAAATTCTGGTCTAGATAATCCACTTCAATCTCTTTATATCTTGTGCATGGTCTCACACCCTCCAGCGAAAGACAGCCTTCCTCCGTCTGAAAAGCTCCTGATTTTCCGGTAATCACCGGATTAATCATGGCAAACTGGAATGGTCCGGCCGCAACCACTATGATATTCTTTTTCACACCAATCATGTTAGCTGCCATTCCAACACAATGGTCAAGATTTGCTTTCAATGTGTCAAGTAAATCCGTAACCACCTGTTTATCATCTTCTGTAGCATCCACTGATTTCTGTGCAAGAAACAGTGGATCACGCATTATCTTCTTTACCATTATTTACTCCCTTCTGTCCAGGTATATTTCCACCATATATGTCTCAATAAGTACATTAATTAATAAAATTTCATTTTTCATATTTAGCCTTTCATCTATCTGTATCCTGATACTTATGATACCATATAAACAGCTTTCTTTGGCAGATATTTTTTTAGATTGCCATGAAAAATTTGAAAATGACAAACCTGCTTTTCTTTCCAATAAGCTTTCCTAAAATAGGAAATTTTTACTATCCTAATACTGTTTAATAGCATCTTAATATACATTACACAAAAAAAGATACAGGCGAACCTATATCTTTTTCGTGTAATAATATGATTAAAGGGGCAAAAGGTATCATCGATGCATGCTTGCAGGCAAGTGAACCTGATACGAATTCCTCTTGTAAATATATTTCTTATTCTTCAATTACAAAGTTGCTTACATTCTTGCGGAGTTCTCCTGCCGAAGCCTCTGCTGTCTTAACACCTTTCATGACTTCTGCCGATTCGCCTGCAATAGAAACGGTTTTTTGCGCAATATTTGTTGTACCTGCAGCACTGTCATTTGATGCGGAGGTAATTCCTTCAATCGCCTCTGTAATATTGGAAATTGATGCTACCAATTCTTCTGAGGTTGCACTAAAATCCGATACCAGATCATTAATTTTAGATGCATCCATATTATAATCATCTGCCATTTTCTCAAAATCGCCAAAACTCTTCACAATATCTGTATCTACAAAATCCAACAGATGATTAGAGTCATTTGCAAGATTTGCTACTGCATTATCCACATTTTCCGTCACGGCCTGAATATTTGCCACGGCATCTTTAGACTGCTCTGCCAATACCCGGATTTCCTCTGCAACAACTGCAAATCCCTTTCCGGCCTCGCCAGCACGTGCTGCCTCAATGGATGCATTCAGTGCAAGCAGATTAGTCTGTCCGGTAATCGCAAGGATAGAATCAGCAAGCACGCCGATCTGTTCCACAACCTTTGCCTCTTCAAGTGCCTGCTCCAGCCTTCCCCTGATTTCTCCGAGCATCGTCTGAACTTTCTGTCGATTCTCCACCGTTGCTTCCTTCGTCTGTGCTGCCCTCTTATGAATTTCTTCTGCTTCCGTAGCCCCATCCTGTGCACGTATCGCAATCTCTTTCGCTGCACCATCAATCTGCTGAGTCATACTGTTGATCTGTTCTGTCGATGCGGCAGTTTCTTCAGTACTTGCAGCAAGCTGCTCGGTTGTCGCAGACACATCCTCAATTTCCCCATTCAGATTTGATATACTGCTATCCATCGCTTCCACAACTGTATCAATATTTGCTGCCTCTATCTTTACCTGGGAAAGCAATCCGCATATTGATTCCCTCATTGTCTCAAGTGTTCCTGCCAGCTGTCCGAAATCATCTTTCCGTTTCATCATATTGTCCTGCATTCTATGCGCAAAATTACCACCTGCAATCACTTCAATCTCTGCTACAACTTTCTTTAGTGACTTTGTAATATCCTGTGCGATCATGAAAACAAGCACTGCAACAACCACAAGCATTGCAACACATGCCCCAATCAGTGTGATTGCCTTTTTCATTGCATAGCTGGAAAATACCTTGTCCTGCTTTTCAATGGCAGTATCAATATAATCGGTATAATTTCCTGTACCGACCACCCAGTCAAATGGTTCAAAATACTCACTGTAGGAACGCTTCGGTGAAGGTTTAGTCTCTCCTTCTTTAGGAAATACATAATCTGTGTATCCTCCACCATCTTCCACTGCTACACGTATGATTTCTTTCACCATCTTGTATCCGTTTGCATCCTCTGTCTCCATACGGTTCGTTCCCTCGGTATCGCTGCCAAGCAGAACTACATTTGTTCCATCTGACTGATCAATCCAAAAGTAACCTGTCTCTCCGTAACGCATCTGCCGAACCTCATCCGCTGCAATTTTCTTGGCTTCATCCAGCGTATAAGTTCCCGCTTTATATGCGTCATTAATCTCCGACAACAGGGAAATAACCACGCCCACCTGCTCTTTAATTGAATCATCATAACTCTGACGGGATGATGCATCCATTGTCTCCAATGCTTTATCTTTCACATCTTCCAAATCCTTGAAGGAAACAACACTCCCAAGAGCCACAAGTAAAATAACCAGAACCAGTATCAGATTTAGCTTGGTTCTTACCTTCATATTCTTCATATTTTTATTCTCCCTTCCTTGGAACTGATCACTTTTGTATATTTTACCCAAAAATACAAAGCATGTTATAAAATCAGTATACACTTTTACTATATTTTCGTCAATAGCGATCCACCTTTTATACGTTTTATCTCTCTCAAATCCATAAACTTTGCTGAGAGAATATGACTTTGCAAATAAAATATAAAAATAAGCGATATTAATCTTCCTACGAAAAAAATCACTCTGATTTTTCCATCTCCCTTGCATGCTGCCTTGAGCAATATTTGCAGTAATATTTGTAAATCAGCTCATATCTGCTAACATTGCCTATAAAACAAACTCTTAAATATTAAAATTCTTCATTCTGGTATTCGCAAGTCCTCTTGCCAAAATCGTCTGCATCTTTTCCGCAAGAAGAGTTTCAAGATTATACGACAAAACTTCACTATTCCCGCCGGACATGTTTTTTACTTTGTCTTTAAGTTGTTTCGCTGTATGAATCATACCATTACCTCCACATACATCATCACTTCATCCCTTACTCCAAGTTTAACCGCATACTCAATCAATCTTGATAGATTCTTTTCCTTCGAGGACATATATTCCTTGATTGCTGTCTGATATAACTGAATTTCATATTTCTTTCGATCTTTAATCAAATCACAAATACATCTTTCCTTGTCATATACTTTAACCAAATTACCGCTGCTTGACGGGATTTCACAGGTCCCCATATCAAGAATCTCTGGGTTTGCATAATGAACTTCTTTGTTTTTCTTTTTGATATGTGTAGCATTATATCCGGTAGGAACAGTGAAACAAATATGACTGTATTCTCTGTCGATAAGACCATGCAAATAAAGGGCGGTCTCGCCCGAATAAATAATATTCTTATTTCGTTGCTGAAGTACAAACAACTCATCTGGCCACACATTATCTAAGATATAAATGCCATGTGCCACTTTTTCCATATCATGCTCTCTGACGTATTTTGAGACAGATGGCTTTGATACACCTGATTCAACGGCCTTCGATGTAATCAAATACCCATTGTCTTTTTCAATTAGCGATTCCAAAATATCTGATGTTGACATAGTTGGCCTCCTTATCCTTGATATTTACTTTTGTGCTTAAATTTTATTATATTTAAGTGTAAAAGTAAATATAATCCTTATATGCTTGCAGGAGTAAAAGATAACATAACTTCAAATACCTCGTTTAATATTCCTTCTCTATCTCTCCATCTATTCCATACATTTTCTTGAATGCATCAAGATCTGCCCGGTTCTTAATCAGCATAACTTCTTCTATCTTACCTGTATGAATGTTCTTAAAGCCTGCAACCTGCTCACCATTACATATGCTCGCTTTGATTACCGGTTTCTTATTTTCTTTATCATATACCTTTGTAACTGTCTTTTTCTTAAATAGTCTCACTCTGACCACCTTCTTTTGAATTTGCCATCATTATCATCCCAGCTGTAGCCCTCGCCACAGCCACATCTTCCCTGTTTTCCATCATGTGGAAAGCTTTCATCTCCACCGTATCCATCCTGCTAATCCACCTATTATAGCAAATACTCCAATAGCTACCAGAAACAAAATTACGTTTTCTAGGATAGAATTTCTGTTATTTCTCATAATCACACACTCCCTTATTAGTCGCAAATGATATCAGCTCTTTGATTGTCTTTAGTATATGACTTTACGAGTCCCAAAGTATGCCCTCGCAATTCGAATTTTTGTTCCAAAATCATCAATCAAAACTTTAATCAAAAATCGAAATCATCACTTTCATCTTCCATGTATGATTTTTCCGCAGCTTCATACACCGATTCAGTATGAGTATCAAACAGCACCCATTCCACCAAATCGAAGCTGTTCAGATTATCCTGCAAGAACCTGTTTACTGTATGTACTGCAATATTTGCTGCCAACTCAACCGGAAAACCATATGCTCCCGTTGATATGGAAGGAAATGCAATAGACCTGATTCCATTATCCATTGCCAACTTCATGGAATTAAAATAGCAGTTAGCAAGAAGCTCATCTTCTCTATTCCTTCCTCCATTCCATATCGGTCCTACAGTATGAATAACATAATCACATGGTAAATTATAGGCTTTTGTTATCTTTGCTTCTCCTGTTTCACATCCGTGAAGTGTCCTGCACTCCGCCAGAAGTTCCGGTCCTGCGGCTCTGTGAATAGCACCATCTACACCGCCTCCACCAAGAAGTGAGTTGTTTGCTGCATTCACAATTGCCTGCACATCTGTTACTTTTGTTATATCGCCTTTTACTGTCATTATCATATCCTAATCACTCTCTATTCACAAATTTATCCCATGGTGTACGAATCTCTATCAGATTGCCGGACGGATCATAAAATCTTACAAGCTTCTGTCCTCCGTCAAGTTCTGTCAGTGCTGTAGCATATCTGACCTCATACTTCTCTGACTCCAGCTTTTTAACTACACCTTCGATATCATTATCTTCATTACACCGCTCAAACTCAATATACTTAGCACCTGTCTCATCAACTATATTCTATGCCTTATTATTTATATGGTCATTTTTTCATGAATAATGTAAACCATAAAATATATATCTACTCCATATCCATTCTGCGTCTCAAAACCCTATATGCTTTGATTGCGTAAAATATAATTACATATTATTGCTTCGAGCTCAGGATTAACTTCCATTTGAGCTCCACATTTTGGACATGTCAAAGTAATTAATTTCATTTTTTCCTCTTTTTCTCTCTGTAATGTCAATTATTATATCACAAATTTAAAGTTATCTCTCTGTTATAGAGTGTTCCAATTAGTTGGGAAAAATGGTACTCTTTTATATACTTCTTCAATTTGTACATTCGAATCAGACATTTAATTTTTCCCTCTATACAAAACAATAAGCACCGTTCGAACTCTAACGTTCCTATTTTTTTCTTACTCTTCTATTAAATTTACACGTAGGATAGTCCTCGCATCCCATAAATTTGCCAAAAGGACCTTGTATTAATCGCAAACGTCCACCACATTCAGGACATATATTAGGATCATATCTTTGCTTTTGTCTTGCTTTTTCCTCTGAGACATTTACTTCTGTATTTATATTCGGATTTCTTGAGCATTCATAGCACTTTCCTTTATTTAATTTTCCGAAACCACCATATGAAGCAAATGCACTTGCCGGAGCAAATTTTCCACAGAACTCGCACTGTACCCATCTGCGTCCTCCTTCATCAGTTAAAACCCTATCTTCCGGACAATCACCACTATTTATGACTTTTAGGAATTCCTGTCTCTTCTGTCTTTTTTCAACCTCAACTCTTTCTTGTTCCATTCGGGCTTGTTCTTTTTTCTCAGCAGCAATTTTTTCCTGCTCTATTCTTTCTTTTTCTCTACGCTCAAGTTCTGCCTTTCTATCTTTTTCAGCTTTTATTCTAGCCTGTTTTCTTCGTTCCTCGTCAGCTCTCCAGGCTTCTTCAGCATGTATCTTATCAAACTCACGCTGATAAATAATTGCCTGCTTATGCTTATTAAACTCCAGTTGTTTTTCCTTTAACATATCAGACAGCGAATGATTATGATACATTATCTGTGATGAATCTGATATGTCAAATTTACTTAATTTATCTCTTGCTATATTGACTTTTTCCCATACTCCATCAGCATTTTTTTCATAATATACAACTGTCAACTCAGCCTTTGAATAATCAGCTCCATCTACATTTAAAAGCAGGCAATAGCCCTGTCTCTTCTGAATTTTCATTAACCCTTCCGGGTACTGTCCATTTGTTTCGGATTTATCCCCTGACGCAACATAAATAATTGAATTACCATTGCTATGCTGTTCAAGAATAGTAAATTTATCATCAGATAAATTACGGTATTCATTGCAAAAAGATAAAGCTACCTTCTTTTTCGCTGACATAAATGTAAATTCATATTTTCTTTCAGACTCAGATACAGTTCTTATAGGAACCCTGCTTTCAATATCATCTGTATGCAGTTTATCCTCCAGCCAACATTTTAGAGCAATCTTTGAATCAATTGAATTAATTCCTTCAACGGGCATCTGACATATACCATCAAAGCCCTCTTTTATTCTAAAATGCTGTTCTCTTAAATTTCGTTCACCTGCCACCAGTACAAGATTTGCTCCACAGCCACAAGGACAGAACAACTCATTATTACGGCTTTTTGCTCGAAGCTGTTCAAGTTTGTCTGGAATATTAATTTGTTTACCATCTATGACGGTATAAATTGATTCAATTCCTATAAATTTTCCATCACATAATGCCACTGTTCTTTGAGCCATATGATTTCATCCCCCTAACTGCTTCATAAGTTTACATTATAATTCTCCATCTTCCTGTGACTGCCTATATCTCCTCTGATAATAGTCCATAGCCCTATAATCAATCACATCTTTCATCTGACAAACCATCACCGGATTATCAATTATCGGTCTCAGCTCTTCTCTAAGCCCGATTGCCACACCATCTTTTTTCACAAAAAATCCCTTTCCCGACTCCAAAAGGAAATGTACCGGCATCGATAGAATCTTCTTTAAATGTTCCTTATCCGATATGGAATTGTATTTTTGAATAGTCATATTTTTATCGAGATCTTTCCAGTTGGTTCCGGTTGAAAAGAACTCCTTCCAACTTGAAAGCAGCTGCTCTTCCGACACCTCCATCAGGATATTTCCATGATTATAAAATGCCATAAGTACAGGCATCTTATACACCTTTGACATGCTTGTATTTTCAAGCAGACTGATAAATTCTCTTCCTATTCCTTTGTAAAAAACCTCTTCATCCTGATTAAGCTCTTCCAGTTCTTTAAGAAATTCGAGATATTTCTTAAATGGATTATCCTTTGAATGAGCAATGGCTGTTTCATAAATTCCATCATCCATATATGTGAAAAAATCCATTCTGTCCGGGCGCCTTCCGAGAAGTTCCTTCACCCTGAAATATTCATTAATTATCTGGTCTTTAAGCTTTAAATGTTTTCTGTCAATTTCCGCAAAAAGATCAATCAGCTTCATATCAAAATCTACCAGACAATCATCCGGAAAAGCTGATGTATCTGACGGATTATACGCACCTGCATGCTGATTACTCCTGTCTGACAGAAGAAAACGCACTCTGCCCGCCTTCTCATAATTGCCGATAAAATCAAGCACAGTCAGAAACTCTTTTCCTCTGCATTTACGGAGTCCTCTTCCAAGCTGCTGGAGAAAAACTATCGGAGATTCCGTAGGCCTGAGGAACATTACCATATCAACTGATGTGATATCCACACCTTCATTAAACATATCCACTGAAAAAATCACTCTGATTTTGCCCTGCTTAAGCTGCCTAATAGCTACATTTCTATCCTCCGTGTATTCGCCGCTTGCATCGCTGAATACCGCTACAGATGGTATTCCCCTTTTTGAAAATTCCTTTGCCATCTCCCTTGCATGCTCCCTTGAACAGCAGAAGCCAAGCGCCTGCCTTGAGCCGTATTTACAATAATATTTGTAAATCAGCTCATATCTGCGAACGTTGCCTATATAGGTTTCATTTAATTCCTTTTCGTCATATCTGCCTCTTACTATATGCAGCTTTGAATAATCTGTTTCATCAAAGATTCCATAATAATGAAACGGCACAAGCATTCCTTTGTTAATTGCTTCCTTTAGTGAAATCTCATATGGCACATTGTAATCGCAGATTTCATAGATATTTTTTCCGTCCATTCTCTCCGGAGTCGCGGTGAGTCCCAGGAGAAATTTTGGTTTAAAATAATCAACAATTCTCTGATACTGTTCATTAACAGCATGGTGAAATTCATCAATCACAACATATGTAAAATAATCCGGTGCAAAGTAATTTTCATTCAGATATTCCACTCTGCCAAGAGTCGCTACTGACGCAAAAATCACCGACTTTTCAGTGCATTTACTATCTCCGTTAAAGAATCCGTAATCATCTGAATCACGTACATTTTTAAATGATTCTGCCGCCTGCTTTAATATTTCCTCGCGGTGTGCAACAAACAAAACTCTCTCATAATTTTTTGAATCAAACGCCGCAAGATATGTTTTTCCGACACCGGTTGCAGCCTGAACCAGAGCTCTCCTTGCGCCCTCTGCTCTCGTATTTTCAAGCGCACACAAAGCCTCTAGCTGCGCGCCTCTCGGCTCAAATAGCGGTATCTGATTTGATGTCTCTTTATCATCCTTCAAATCGTATCTGTCCAAGTCCTTTGATACTGCCGGACGGTGCCAGTTCTTTGAATATTTTTTCAGTTCTTCATCGTCTATTACTATGGAATGATTTTCGAATAAGTCTACAAAAGTATTGTAAAACTTCTCATAATTAATCGGATCTGTTTTATTGCTGAATCTGTAATTCCACTCGATACCGGATGTCAGTGCACTTCTTGAAATATTAGAGGAACCAATGTATAGCTCACTGTAATCCTTGTAATGAAACATATATGATTTTGGATGAAATGAACGGTTTTTCTCATTATAAAAGCGCAAATCGACCTGGTCACCAAGCTTATGCTTTATGAGATACAGCGCTGATGGCTGCGTAATGCCAAGATAGTTTCCTGTCAGAATTCTGATTTTTGCACCACGTTTTAGTGCATCATCAAGCTCACCGAGCAGCATTTTCACGCCTGATTCCATCAGGAATGAAACAATAATATCCACACTGTCAGCCTTTTTTATACTGTCTGCAAGCTGATAGTACAGGTACATTCTCTTATCCGCGCCTCCGGTCATTGCATCTGTCGAATATTTTATTTCATATACATCATCTAATTCTTCTGCAGTATTACGTTCAGCCATTTTTCTTCTCCCCGCCCCGGTCTTACATCGCCTGTAATCCACTCTTCCTTTAGTTGCAGATTATCTATTTCATCAACAAACTCTTCAAATGTCTTTTCCGTGAAATCTGTGAAATAGCGGCCATTTCTTTCTCCTTCAAAGTCACCATACTTAAAGGATGTGTAGATTATGCCGTCTTCCTTTAATGCTTTAAGCATTTTCATAAACACGGCTTTAAGTTCATTCTTAGGAAGATGAAGTATTGACGAGCAGGCCCATATGCCATCATATTTTTTGTTCTCGTCAAGTTCTTCAAATAGCAGCCTTCTGACTTGTATTCCTGTGTAATTGCTTGCGATATGACACATTTCCTCTGAACCATCTGTAGCATCTACATAAAAGCCCTGGTCCAAAAAATATTTTGTATCTCTTCCTGAACCACAGCCAAAATCCAATATATATCCGTGCTCCGGCAACAGCGTGCTAAAGCGATTTTGTGTCTTATAAAAATCCACATTTATTGTTGTTTTTGCAAAATTATCTGCATTTTTGTTGTAATATTCCAAGGTTTTGTTTTTGTTCATCATGAGTTATTTTACTTTCTGCTCCAAAATTCATATGAAGCATATAAATATCTACTGTTTAATATTCAATATGAATCTACATTTAGGGAAATTTGAGCATCCAATAAACTCTCCCTATTTTCCATTACACCTCACAAGCGCTCTGCCACATTTGGGAATATTATACCATTAAGCATTGGAAAAACTGTGTTTACAATACTATCAATTCACTCAATCCGCCATAACAAGTCACGATTCCGGCAGCAACACTTCCCCCACGATTGTGCCATTATATGTTTAAAGTTTTATATGTATGCCATCGCTTAGTAAGCTAAACCATAGTGATTCCAAGGCTTTCCACCAAATTCTGCCCTGTGTTGCCCCTGTCTGCGAAGGTATGCATTATCATAAAACTGGAATGCCGTGGCAAATTTGAGCAAGATATTGCATGTTGTTACTACCTGTTAGTAGTAAAATTAGTAGTAAAATGAAAATCCTTACTGCTAAGCAAAAAAGGTACAAAGTTCTACCTTTGCACCTCATAATATATAACTTATGCCCATTCATATCTTGGACGTGCTTTCCAAGGTATAATTCCTTCTTTCATCAATCTTCCTTGCACAATATAGTCACGAACGTTTTGTTCTTCAGCAAACTGGCTTATTTCTCTTCCTGAAGTATACTTTTTATTTCGAACAAATCGTTTATAATCATTCGAATCAATTAAGAATTCTCCTGCCATCTTATCTGCTTTTGATTCGCTATCTCCAGAAACCGAGTCAAAATCCACAAAATCATTTTTTGCATCTCCATTTAATATATGAGCTATTTCGTGGAACAGCGTAAACCAAAATATATCAGCAAACTTCTGTCTTAGGGTCATACACAAAATCAAAACACCGTCTTCTGTAGTCTTTATAAAACCTTGAACTGGTGCACCCTTAAAATTAGGCACTATTCTAAACGCAATACCACATTCGGCAAAAATATTAGTAAGTTTACATTGAATTTGATTCGCTCTCATAAACATAACTTGCTTAATTTCAGGAATTTTTGCTCTAAGTAATTCTAAATCAACATTTTCCGCAATATCTATTTTTTCTGTAAGCAATTCACACATTCTTTGCCAAGCAAAAAGAACATATGGATCGACATTCGAATTCTTGCTTTGTGCACGAAAAGCCGCTGCATATTTCATTTTCGGAGTATCGCACAGATTACTTATTCCAAATAACATTCGTAAATCCAAAACTGTAGACGCTGGATTTGCATCTTTTTCAAGCCAACCAAATTCTGTCCACATAGCGATAATTTCCTTCAAATTCTTTAATATACCAAGTTCTTGTTCTGATATATTATTCATTTCTTCAAACTCAAGCAATTCTCTTTCATAATTAGCCTGTAAGTTCATCCAAAATTCTGTTTCTATACCTAATGCATATTCCAATTTTTTTGCAAAGGAAGATGATATATTTTTCTGCCCACTAATAACTGTGCTAATATGTTTTTCTGTCACACCCGTTCTTATTGCCAATTCCTTTTGTGACATTTCTCTATCTTCTAATACCTCTGCTAATGTTTCTCCCGGATGAATAATAAAATCACGGGATAATCCAATTGTATTTTGTTCCTTTTCCATGATAATCAATCACCCCTTCTATGACAAATGTGTCACATTTCTTTAAACTTTCTGCGCTTTGGTCTTTCGCTTTCGGCTTAATAATCAATCGATAATTTGCTGAAACTGTTAAGGAATACGAACCCTTTCTATCTCCTTCAAGAGATTCCATTTTTCCTATCCTGGACTGTTGAAGAGTAGCGAAAGATGAAAAAGAAATCATCTGGTTGTATCGCTTTTTAACTGCCTTGGTGAGTTCTGCACCTATTGCACGTTTCATAAGGTTTTTAGAACCTCTTACATCGTTCAAATCATCGAACAATTCCTTTACCTTTTCATCTTCATATTCAACGTACAGAATGTAATCACCTCCAGTAAACTTACCTAAAAGGTAATTATATTCTATCATTTTTTTTATATTTGTCAATCTGTTTTTTACACAACCTTAAACATCTTCTGTTCAACTTCTGCCTAAGCATTTCTAAACTCTTCCATTCGTTTCAATTCTTCCTCAGCATCATCAACCCCAATATGCGTATCATAGTTATCTTCGTCTTTTGACAGATTATGTATCCAGTAAATTCCAAACCGAAATTGCTTTGTTTTGATAATATTCAGAAGATGACATGCCATACCATCTTTTAAATAATCTACATCATAGTCATAATGGCTCAGACATGTTCCATAAAGCAAATAATCATTCTCTCCCTTAACTTATTACCCAAACTTCATCTGCAATCCCGCAAACAAATCCCCAATAGTACAGCTCAGATGCTCGTCCGACTCCGGAAGTGCGTACTTGGCAATCTCATACTCTGGATTCAGCTCCAGCTTCTTTATCAGTGCTCCGGTATTTACTGCATCGTCCAGTCCGTCATGAAATCTGCCTTCCGGCTCTATCTCTGCACTTTCAAGTGCATCCTCCAGGCTGTAGCATCTGTCTAAATCAAATCGCTTCTTAAACACATCCTGGTAATCAATCCATCTGTCTGCTTTCATAAAGTCATCTATCTTTGCGCTCTCTATATTCTTTGCTTTTATCTCATGCAGTATCTGCGTTCTGTCAGAATCACTCCAGGCATAGACCTTGTACTCCCTGTCTCCAAGCCAGTCTGTCAGATGCTCAAGTGCCTCTGTCAGCTTCGAAGCCTGTTTGATATCGCGGTTTTTTATGCCTGTCATGCTCTCTATGAAATTGTCCAGCACGCCGTATTCAGGATTTACATATTCGCACATTGTGGCTATTCTGTTGAATCCTTCATCTAAGAGAACTGCGCCAATCTGTATTATTTCACTGGCGTATTTATATGTTTTTCTATAGAGCTTCTTTACCCTGCACATTTCCAAATCGATTACCAGATAATTCATATGTACCTCCTCAGTGTCCTGCTTATTATTTTACCACATAGTACTTGTGTCATACAGTCTTTTTAGAGATTATCATCATTTACTTTATCTTCCTCTATCATCACCGGCTTGTCCTTACCATCACTGATTACTTTGCAAATCACTCCGCCGTCTGTCACAAACACAATCTTTCCTTTTGCCTTACCACCGATTTTGTCATACAGTCTGCCTGCACTCATTGACTCACCCTTCACGGTGTATGGGCTGTTGGCTACGTAGCCCACCTTGCCAAATCCTTTTATCTTTACCTGTATTGCTTCGTTGTCATACTCATTGTCCGGCTCCTTGACAAGCTTGACCTTCATGCCTTTTTCCATGAAGTCACTTCCGTAATAATGGTTGCATCCTGCTATTGTAAAATACATTTCTTTCATTGTCGTGTCCTCCTGCTATTATACCGGTCCGTCGATTTTACATTCATCATAATATTTGCACAGCATACATAAGCTGTTGCAGTGTTTTGAATGATGCAGTGTCCTCTTTATCCAGTAAATAAATTTTTCCATTTTGTCCTATCCTCCTGTTTTTCGTAAATTAAATGCTTGTTTCTTATGATGGCTATAGCTTAGCATTTTACGAGTCCCAAAGTCTGCCCTCGCGCATCGAATCTTTGTTCTTTATTGCAATAAAACTACAAAAAAGGACGCAGATTCTCTCCCACGTCCTCAAAACTATCTGGTTTTCCTCCCTGTTGGTGCAGGAGCAAGATCATAAATGACAGAATCTGCTCTGGCATTTCCAATGAGATCACAATGCGAGTATTGAAAGTACCAGTAAAAATAATGTTTCTGCCGTAGAAACAGAAACAGTTTCAAAATATGCTAGAAAATATTTATGAAGTCTACCAATTAATGAGTTTTCATTGTATAATGTCTTTGTCGTACAGGTTCACTTTCCTTTTTAATGTTTTTGTGCAAATTCATTATACATCAGAAAGCCCTGTACAATTTTTTTTATGAAAAAAGTTGTAAATTGGTGTTTTATAATTAACTCATAACCACAAGAGAAGGTGCTTTTAATGGCTATCATAAAATAATTCGACAAAAGATCTGGTATGTGAGTAACAAATCGAAAGTTGAAGGAGAACTGGCGATGGATGGAAAAAGTCGGGTTTTCAGACCTGAGGCTGAAAAAATTTGGCATGAAGATTATCAATGTGAATATTACAGGGGAGTTATCATAGATGGTGAAGACAATATTGTGGAACGTTGCGCTAAAATGCACCCCAACTATACAGCAGCTTTTAGTGATGCTGTAGAAAAAATGTCAGTCAGTCCTTTATATTCACGACAGACAAGCCCTGATATGAAGAAAAAACTGGAAGAATATAAAGCTAAAAAAGCACTAGAGAAAAAAAGGAAAACTAACGTTATTTTTGATCCGAGAGAACGGAATGAGTGGAAGTATATTTATGATTCCTGCAGAGGAAATTTATATCGGTTTAGGTATTTAAATCAGGAAGAAACATCTTCTGTATTCCTTTCAAGAAAAGGGCATCCTATATTAGGTGAAATATTATCGCGGAAGGGCGAAGCTGATTGGGCATTTTACAGTAGCAGAATTAAGAATGAGTATGACATTGAAAATCTACCAGGGCATAAGGATATTTGGAAGATTTTGTCTGTTGCAAATATTTCTAAAAATAAAAATGGGGATAGCGAAGTGACAATTAATTATCATAAGTTTAGTAACTTGACCAAAGATTTTAAAAAAAGAGAAAAAACCAAAACAATTGTCATTAAGAGAAAATGGGATTTCTATAATGAACTTATGGATTTCTTAGTCGAAATGTAAAGTTGCATGGGATGCATTGTTGGAGTACTGTGTGAGAAAAGTGAATCTATGTAAGGTGGTGTGTGTAATGGATTATTATGATGGACTATCAGAAAAGGAAATACATTATATTGATGAAGCAAGGATAATCGGTAGAACGGAAGGAAATAGTAAAAGATTAAGTAATTTGTGTCACAAGGCATATGCAGATTATGCAACTGGAGCTATTTCTGAAATGGCATATAACAAGATTTATGCTGTTTGTGTGGATTACGCATATCCTAGATAGATTTTAAAGACAGCATCCGTAACCGTGCGGAAGAAATCGTTCTGCACGAATTGGTATATGATCTGTAAACCTGATACAAAAGCCCCACACTTCTGACAAAAAAATCGGAAGCGTGGAGTTTCCTGATTTATTTTGTTTGTTTGCTGTTTTCTTCGATATTTGCCACAAGACGGTCGAAATCACTCTGATATGTTCTGTCCTGCAAAACACGGAATTTTTCAAATTCACTTTCTGCAAACGCCTTTGCGATGGCAGCGGTCACTTTGCCTTTGTCATGTAAAATATCTTCTTCGTTGAACTGGAGGAACGCATCCAAACGATTAACCCAATCCTGCATATACATGATATTTCCCCGCCGTGCCTGTCTTTCGGCATAGTCCAGATACATTGTCACGATCTCATTCAGATTTATCATTTCTTCTTCGTTCAAGTAGTTTTTGGCGATTGAAACATCCGACTTGCGAATACGCCCTTGCGGAGCATTTTTCCAAGTTGTCAAGCCCATGTTTGGTTTTGTGCTATCGGCTCGTCCATAAACAATCTCAGCCGCCGTATGATGAGTGACAGCGTAATGAAGCTTATTCTGTACTGTGGCAAAAAACTCTTTTGTAACAGGACTGTTCACATCATAGTCAGCACTGCACTGGGAGTAAATGTCCGTGATTTTTTGATAAAAACGGCGCTCGCTGGAGCGAATATCACGAATACGCTCCAACTGTTCCTCAAAATAGTCCTTACCAAAAAGGTTTTCTGGTTCTCGCAGTCGTGCATCGTCCATCACATAGCCTTTAATAATAAATTCTTTTAATACTCGATTTGCCCAAATGCGGAACATCGTAGCCTTTTTAGAATTAACACGGTATCCGACAGCAATAATAGCATCCAGATTGTAATATTTTGTATTGTACCGCTTGCCGTCTGCCGCAGTTGTTTCCATTTTGGAAACAACTGCTTCTTCCTGCAATTCGCCGGATGTAAAAATATTTTTCAAATGTTTTGAAATAGCCGCCTTTTGCACTTCAAATAATTCTGCCATCTTTGCCTGCGTCAGCCACAAGTTTTCCTGATATAAAAGGATTTCAACCCGAACTTCACCATTATCGGTTTTATAAAACAGGATTTCCCTTGTTTCATAAGGAGTTAGCCCATATTCTTCGTTCATATCCATTCCCTTCCTTTCCTATCAGAACATACTATAATTAACGAGCCATTTGAGTTTCTTTCAAAATAATAAATATCACTTGCTTTTATTACTTTTTTTGCACCCAAGTAATTTCTATATATTATTTGAGTTGGCTCCAAATGAATATACCAGACATCAAACATTATGCTTAAAATATACCATAATAAACAAAAAATAACTATACCAACATTTAAGTAAATCTTTGCATCCCCACTAACATTTGATGGAATAGTACTCAAAAAAGATAATAACACTGTAAAAAACACTGCAATCACGAAAAGAAAATAAGAAATCTTTTTCTTAGAGAAATAGGTTCTTCCCATCTCATCCTTTTTATATTTTACATTTCCTAACAATTTAGGAACGATAATTTTTATAAGAGTAAAAATTATTACATATGTGAATGCTCTAATTCCAATCCATATATAGTCCACAGATCAAACCTCCTATCAACATACTAAAAACAAGCATACATACAATAAAACCAAGCATGCAACTAATAATCCCTGATATCCATAGCGCAGGATATATTTTTCGACTCTTTCGTGTGATAATAGAAATCACGATTCCCATAAACGAGAATAATGTTCCCAAAAATATAACATCAATATAGGTATACTGCTGCATTCACGATTGCCTGCACCTTTTTTCCGTACCCTGGAATTAAAGCTTTCTCAACAGCTCGCTTGGCCTTTTCCTGTCGTCCTTGCCTTTATTGATTTCTTTATACTCGGTGTCCTCATTCCAAACTTCATCTTAATCGCCTCTGTTGTTTCAAAAAACGCTCCTGCTGCCAAGTACATGGTCAAATTCATCAAGAACATCCGTCATCAGTCCCTTATCAATCCGACTTTTACACTCTGCAATCAGCACAGCCGGGATTCCATAAAATGCTTCAGAATTTCAAATTCATGGTGCAATCCATCCGTCCATACCGGACCTACTGTATGAATAATATATTTTGCCTTTAGGTTATATGCACCAGTGACAGCAATATCACCTCTTGCAATTTTGCCGATATTCGCTCTTTCTGCGAGGAGCTTTTCTTTTCCTGCTGCCTCATATATTGCTAAGTCCGTGCCACTTACACATATCGGATTTGGATTAGCAGTATTTACGATTACATCTGCTTTTACTCGTGTAATATCGTTGCGGACAATCTTAAATGGCATTGTGGCACCTCCTTATCCATGCCTGTATTACTTTAACAGCTTCCTTATCTGCTTATCCGTTGCCTCGGGATACATCTCATGCATATAATCTACAATCTGCTTCCATGAATCCTGTGGATTATCCTTGTAGCAGGAAGTCACATAATCGTATCCATAGATATGCTCAATAGATGAATACACTGCCACATCCCATCCATATTCAATACCTCTCTTATTCACTCTCTTCTTAAAATCGCAGTTGCACAGATATGTCTGCATCATAAGATTCGTTATAGCACCATCAAATCCCTTTTCTCCATCCTTACCAAATCCAGCTTGTTTTTTCAATTCATTTGAATAAATCTCTGAATCAGCATTATCTTCCATAAAATTGACCATTATCTTTTTATTCTTATTAGGCGCTTTTCCATCATCATATAATGCATCAAAATCATATCCATCCCGGCGATAATTAGCAAATACAGGAAGCCACTTTTTTGATATAAATCCTGCCTTCTTATCAAAGAACTTTCCATAGACGATATCATGCCGCCTTGCTATAATAGCCCGCCACATCCATGGATCAATCTCCGGATTATCACTCCACCAATACTCTGGAACAGTTCTTTCTTCAAGTGAAAACCCATCTATTTCATTCTTAAATAATGGTAAAAAGCCAAATTCATTTATATACTTGATTGCTTCATCTACAGAATGGATACATTCCGGGTTGTCCCACTTCATGCCATGCATAATCCATTCACCTGATTCGTTTCCCATAATACACACCTCTATATGAACACTATTACAGTAATACTACTCCCAACAGCAAGCTTATAAGCATAATGATGTATCCAATTATCAATGTCATTATCCAGCATGTATTGACAAAACTCATATTTTATGTTCCTGTCCCTCGATTTCTTTTTGAATCCATGTCATAATTACATCTACAAGATAATCCTGCTGCACCTGACTCAATTCCTTGCCCGGCTGCATTTTATGCCACTTTCGGATGCACTCCCTGCAGCATGTAGCTGTTGCATGCTGAGCGATAAATACCGGATGACCTTTCATTGGTGTCTGCTTGCCATCATTTGCTATATATGCAGGAGCTTCTCTCTTTGCAATAAAATCCTTTGCATGTTGTCTGATTGTGTCCAACCCTTTTTCATTTATGTAATCAATATCTTTCTGCTTCAGATGGAAACTGCTTCGGAACCTGGAATTATCCAGCCGCTCAAATAACTGCCTGTACCATTCATCCTTAGTCATTAAAACTTCACCACTCGTTTCATGAAAATCACCTATTATTACTATCTATCAATAATAGGATTATACCACCATTTACCCCTATTCAACAAATACAATACCATAGAATTTCTCAGAATTAAGATATTTCCCAGACTATAACAGCCCGCCACATCCATGAATCAATCTCTGGATTATCACTCCACCGGCACTCCGGGACAGTTCTTTCATCAAGAGAAACCCCATCTATGTCATTCTTAAATAATGATAAAAAGCCAAAATAATTTTACATCGGCTTTCCGAGATATATTTCAGATATTACCTACTGCATATCAGAAACTGTATCGTAATCAATAATTTTAATACAAAACTGCACCCACAATATCCCTGAGTGCAGTTTTGTATCAATCAATATTCTAATGTTTCTCCATCAAGTAGAATATCAAGAACAAATATCACTTGGAAAGAAAGCTGTTGGTGGAGTTTTGTTTGGATTATTTAGTTCCGATATAAGAAAAACTATGCATTGTAAAAATTGTGGATATAAGTGGTAATAGGAGAGAAGAGAAGTGAGAAATTGCTACTCTTTAATTTGTATTGATAACAACACAAAATGTATATACATATGTATATAAAAACTAATACTTAAGTATATACAGCATATTTATCTAAATTGACTTCTATCATGTGATAATAAATAATTATATTCTTCGATAGAAATTCTTTGTTCTACAGTCCATGTATGAAATGATATATTGTAACATAAACAAAAATATCGCTTTCTATTGTACATATATGTGCTACACAAAAAGGCCCGCTGAATACGGTCATCAACTGAATTTTCTCTTTCAACTGTCAATGATTCCACAGTTATGATTTCACCTAGTCCATTTTTAAAACGGCACCAGCGTGGATGTATTTGTCCGTTCATATCAAAAACTGCAGATACTTGTGCTTTAAAACTGTCATTTTCCATTTGACTACCTCTTAAATTTGTTAGTTTAATAATTCATTCAGATTATAGCACATTTTGACTCAAGCAACAAACAAATGTTCCCTATTTATAATACATAGTGTCATTTAAACTTATCAACTAATCAGTTTATTAAAATATGTTATTTTATATTGATTTATAGTTATTCTGACACTATAATAAAAAGTAAATATAACTATAGTTAAATTGATACAACGAAAGGCATTTATATGGGAAATTACTACAGCTACAAGCGTATATCAACAGACACTGAACGACAAAACTTCAACAGACAGATTAAATCGCTTGAGAGATATGCAAAGGACCATGACATAGAATACCTGATAAATTTTACAGAGGAGAAATCTGCCAAGAATTTTACGGACAGACCACAGTTCAAGAAATTGGATAGATTGTTGCAGGCCGGAGACACAGTTGTATTCAAGGATCTGTATCGTTTTACCAGAGAAGCAGAAAATGGCTATAAGAAATATATGGAATGGCTCGACCGAGGTATCAACATGGTATTTCTTGATAATCCAACTGTAAGCAGCGACTACATTCGACAAATAATGACAACAGCCGAGCAACAGGACATTGTAACCAAAACAGCTATGGAAAGCATTATTAAGCTTCTGATCATAGTGGAGCTGGACAGAGGAGAGAAGCAGCGTCTCTATATATCCCAGTCTATTAAAGATGGAATTGCTGCAAGTAATAAGAGGAGTGGAAGAAAACCAGGCCAGCTTGATAAGATGTCTGATGCTCTCAGAGAGGATATTTTGAAATATTTATCTGATAGGTCTATCAAACAAGTGGATTTAATGAGGAAGTATAATATAAGTAGGAATACGTTAAAAAAATATATTTCTTTAATACAATAAATACATTTCTCCTCGTATTATATAGTAGTAGTTTTTATAGACCCTCTCCAAGGTCTTTACAACTATTAGGTCATAGTCCATTCAACCAAAATGACTTATGATGTATAACGTAAAGAGGAGCTTTTAGATAAATACGAAGCTGGTCTTGATGCTCCATACGAGGATTTATCCGATATCGATAATTTATCCGATGAAGAACAATCTGCAATGATTACGGAGCATAAAAAACGCATTTCAAATGTATATAATAAGATTCAGAAAGAAAGGGAAGCATTTATGAAAACAGTCGGCTAATGTAGTCTTGTACATTTTCTTTACTAATGTTATTATAAAAATGTGAGTGGGAACGAAATAGCACTCACTATCCCTTTTTTCTACTGGCTATACACTTATTATACGAGGAGACCTGTTATGAAAATACTAATTGTAGATGACGAAGATATCCAACGTCAAAAACTTGTTCAGCTTATTTCCGAAAGCCCGCTTTCTTTTTCTGATATTTTATGTGCACCTGAGGTACCGACTGCCATAGATATAATTGAAACCCATCATCCTGATATCGTGCTGTCTGATATACGCATGCCGGTAAAAAACGGACTTGATCTGGCACAGTATGTCAAAGAAACATATCCTGAAATACTGGTGATTTTAATTACAGGTTACTCTGAATTCAAATATGCCCAGGCTGCCCATCCGGTATAACGTATTTGATTATATTTTAAAGCCTATAGATGCTGAATCAACATTGTCCTGCATACGCCATGCAATAGCAAAACTTGAAGCTGCCAGACGCAGGGAAAGTAACTATGAAGTTCTTCGTAGCTACTTCAATGAAAATGAATCTTATATCCAAAAACAGTTTTTACAGGAGCTGCTTTTCTGGTCCTCTCCTATGTCTGAAGATCAATTACTTGTGCAGAAAAATCTGCTTCACATAGATATCAGGGACTTCCGGCTCGTTGTTATCAAATGCCATTTTTACATTGATTCAATTTCTAATCAGATTGAAGAAAAATACTATTATTCCCATCTGGCAGAATTAGCCATAAAAAAGCGGGACAACAATGCTCTTCTATATAATATTGGAGATGCGATATACTGGATTTACCCTTCAGAAAGCGACGGGTTTTCTAATTATGCCATGATGAAGGATATGGAACTTCTGCTAAATGAACTGAAAGAAAATGATGTACTTTTTCAGATCAGCATAAGTAGTCTGTCTAATAATTTTAATCATCTGAATACCCTGCGCCGTCAAATAACGATATGTCAGTCCCATTACGAAAATCACCCTAACGATTCCATTATATTTTATGATGATTTAAGCACGAAATCATACTGCCTGTTCAATCTTCACGAAAAGGCGCAGTTCCTTTCTACACAGATCTTAGCCGGCAATGTCAAGGAAGCGGCAAAATGTCTGGATAGCTTTTCATCTGATTTATCAGAAAGTAAAAGCATCAGCGAAGAAATCTTTTTCTTCCTGCTTTCTTCCCTTTCCTTTACCTTACGGGAAATAACACAGATTCATGAATTAAAGGATGAGATCCTTAATGAATTGAGTACATTAAAAAGAACAATCGGGAAAAGCTATTCTATCAATCCTTTTTTCCCAATTGTTACATCCATGTGCAGGCTGGTCAATTCCCAGTATCAGGCGAATGGCAATACAATTGTTGAACTGGTACTGAAATATATAAAACAGAACTATAATCAATCCATCAGCCTGACCAGTGTATCTGAATATGTACAGCGTAATCCCTCTTATGTAAGCCGATTGATTCGCCAGCATACAGGAAAAAACTTTACCATCATCCTGACTGAGCTCCGAATTGAGGAATCCAAACATCTTCTGAAAGAAACCAATAAAAAAATAACTGAAATTTCTGATTTAGTAGGATATCCTAACCAACGATATTTTAACCGAGTTTTTTCATCCTACATAGGAATGTCTCCGAATGATTACAGGAAGATTACACAGACATTTAATTAAAACTAACCGATCTGATTCCATTCAGACCATATTTTTATCCAACAGAGGTGACAAAGTATGTCACCTCTGTTCAGACTGTAGACAAAGTTCCTTCCTGTGAGGGAGCTTTTCTTGTGTCATGACTGCAAAAATTATGTACTCTATGGGCCAAGGCTGTCACCCTGCCCTGCGTGTCCACAAACAGGCCATAGGTTTCATGCACTACGTCTCCCACCATAATGAAGTTGTGTGCTCCATACAGGGAATTCGTGTTCTCGCAATGATTCGGATTATCGCTGCAATTGCTGATGTAACGCCAGCCCCTCTTATTGATGCCACGCACATTTTCTCCAAGCCCGTACACGATTTCATCCTCTTTCAAGGAATAATGAAAACCGTCTTCTTTTTTCTGAAAAACACCATCGCACCATGCAGAGGATGCGATCTCCTTTACCACAGCATCTGTTTCAATCGGTTCTCCAAAGATATAGTTCCTTACCATCGTTCCTGTCCCTGACTAGACCTTCACTCCACCAGTCATTAATCCATCCTTTATAATATTTTTTTAAATAAAAGGGGGTATCAGCATGTTCGTTTCCAGAAGTGTTCCGAATTATCTTGGTAATCTCGCTTCCCTTTCTGTAAGTTTTGCCTCAAAACCACATGGTGAATCAAGATACCAATATGCTACAGAACACACATCATCCTGTCGTTCAAACAATCCATATGGAGATAACCCAATTTGCTGCATTGTTACACGGATATCTTTTTCAAAGCATATAGGATCCATAATATGCCACCTGTATAGTCCACGCATAGGAGGACAGTCATCATTAAAGTAACAGGATTGATACAGAGAATCATTTTTTGAATAAAAAGGATAGCCTATAAACGGAGTACAAAAATTCTGTTCCTGGAATTTTCCATCTTTAAATCCGGCATAGCTCCATGCACCTCCGAAATAATCTTCCGTTCCTGTACCACAGATCGTAGGATATTCCACATCTCCATCAAGGTAAAATTTCATTTCACCCTCTCCCCACCAATAACGTTCCAAAGCAGCAATTCCAACATAAGTTCCTATATATTGTCCCCGTCCACTTACATTGTCAAGAATTGTGTAATCTTCTGCCTTGATTGTCAATGGCTCACGTCTCCATTGTGCATAAAAATATCCAGCATTTTCAGGTACCTCCTTCAGGTTATAATCAATCTGATAAAAAAAGCCTCCAATATCCGCTGGATGTTGATTTTCAATTGTTATTTTTGCGTGCTTTTTAAATGGCATTGGAAAATAACAATGAAATCCCCTTACAGGATTTACTACTATCGGTAAAGAATTTACTGTACAATCTACGCCAAAGCCACAGCAAAAGAAATCTCCAACCGGACACTCTACAGATGGCTTTTCTTCTTCATCCCAATAAACACGCAGAACGAGGTCTCTTAAAACAAAGCATCCTTTCTCTGTTTTATTTGTTACCGTAAAAAAAATATGCTGAATGGTTCCAGGACCTTCAATATCTGCCAGGACTGTAGTTTTTCCCATAGGAAGTGATGTACAGGGTGAACCTTTTCTTCCCTTTCCCAGATCTCCTGCCGCCTGTCCTCCGGCTCCTTTTTTCCCTTCCTTGTTCTCACCTGTGATTGATCGTGACTGACCACCATTTAATATCATAATCTGATTTAATCCTAACATCATTTATTCCTCTCTTTCTATTGCGATACCTCCTGCAAATGGTATGTTTTCCCACCTGAATCTTCCCAGAAATTTCATTGGAGATACCTGTGTTTCGTTGTATATGCCATTATGTCTGATTCCAAGAAATTGTGTAATATACATCACTGCAAAGACCCCGGATGCCCATGCACACTTTCCACATCCATTGCTTCTGCCAACCTCGCCTTTTTGACTTTCCACACTATATGGCCACCACCACCAGCTTCCGTCAACATCTGCCAAGCGAAGGAGCTCTGTCATCCTGCCTTCTCTTCCTCTGAAGGATTCCTCATCTTCAGCAGCGGACAACGCACTTATAAACCCCGGGAAGGTGGCACCTGACATTCCACCCCAACGAATGCCTTTAATCTCTGCATCATAGGTGGGATTCTCCGTCACTGTGAAATTCACGAAATTTCTATAGGATTCATCGAAATAATCACAATATCCATAAAACGGCATTAAGGTCGTATCGCTCTCTTCTCCATCATGCATGAGAAGATTAATTTTTTTATCCCTGATGACATCCTGCAGGAATATAAGCGCTGTATCAAGAAAGGGCTTTTTATAATTCTCTTCTGAAATCCACCTCTTCTGTGACTCTTCAACGCCTCCAATACCCTCAAGATATTGTCTTTTCCCATCTACCATTACTGTCATTTTGTCTTCAATTGCAGCTTTTAACTTTTTTGCCTTTTCTGCATAATAAGCCTGTTTTTTTCCGTCATGAAAAACATAACCATATATCTCAGCCATGCTTTGAAATGCTTTCCAGACACAGATGTTGCTTCCCGTATGATATTTTCCCAATGCCAGTGCATCTGAAATCCAGATACTCGGATATAGTGAATCTTCCGCATTCTCTACATGTTCTACCTCATCCATAATCTGATTCATTTTTGAAAACATTTCCGGCTTGTTTTTTAAAAAATCTGCCTTCCCTGTGGATTCAAAGATAATACCTGCTAAAAGTATCCCAGCCAGTGAATTTCCCAATGAATGTGTGACTCCACCTTCACATTTATCGCCTTTAGGTCTCACACCGTAATGAACGAACCACTCGGCACCTTTCCAGGCCAGGTCAGGCTCCAACAGGCAGAAGGGAAGGAATGCATAATACATATCCTTCATCCAGATCTGGCGGGTTGCCGGAAAGGAACCCCAATTAGAACCAACCACTTCACCTTCTGCATTCATTGCGATAGCGTTAAAACACTGCATTACAGATCTTTCAAACAACGCACCTTCCACTGGATTTTTTTCCACTATCAGTCTTCCTATTATATTTCTGAAATAACTGTGAGTCTGATCAAACCAATACTCACTGTTTAATCTGATGCTTTCAGCCTCTTCATATCTTCCAGGTGCATAAATAACCGATGGAATCCATATTTTTTCCAAAGGATTCAGGGTAAACTCTGATTTTTCTCTTCCACTCCCCTGCAAAATACTGACTTCGTTTCCAAACAGTTCCTCTTCCGGAGCAATTTCCTTAAAAATACGGGCTGTCCCATTGATCTGTCTTGTACTGAGATTTTCAATGCATATTCCATATACAAAAGCATTGCTTCTCTCATTTCCATTTTCACTTACAGGCGCATAAGAAACAACAGATACCTTTATGTCTTCAAAGCTTAAAACCGTTCTGGGAAATATATTATCAACGAAATCCATAATGTATTCTGTCGCTTCCTCCGGTATTTGCTTATGTCCATTGATAAAAATTTCATAAAACAGCGAAACCGATGAAAAGTCTTTATGCATCCACACACCCGGAATATCATCCGTCAGATAACATCCCCTGTAGAAATTTGCTGCTTTGATTTTACCAAATTGCTCCATATTAATAAGTATTTTATTATTTGAAATATCAAAGGTACATCTGTCATCCTGTGGAATTTTACCATAATAGCTTTCCCTGTTTCCCGTCTCAGTCTGCCCCTCTTTTACCTTTAAATAAAAATATGGATTGGCAGAGGATAATATCGCATTATATGGTTTATCACCCATATTTATTTTACCGCTCCTGTTGTTAATCCTGATGTTATATGCTTCTGTGCAAGTATGTATATTATCACAATGGGAATCAATGATACGGTAAGTCCTGCAATAAATAAATCCCATTCCGTATTTGTGCTGCTCCTGAATACATAAAGGTTCATTGTAATCGTTCTGAGTTCTTCTTTTCCCAGCATAATATTAGGGAAAACGAAATCATTCCAACACCATAAAAAATACAGCACTCCTAAAGTAACCGTTGCCGGTTTAAGCAAAGGGAATACAATCTGCATCATACTTCTGTATGCCCCACATCCATCAATCATTGCTGCCTCTTCCAATTCCGTAGGAACACTCTTAAGAAATCCCATGTAGGTCATAATTCCGAATCCACAATTCAGTCCTCCATACATAAGTGCCAGACCAAGTAATGAATTATTCAGATGCAGGGTTTTAGCCATAATGGTAATTGCAATCATAACCGCATGAAAAGGAATAACCTGACCCAGAATGAAAAAGATGTAGAAACCTGATGACAGTTTTCCTTTTAAATGTAAAATTCCATATGCCGCCAGAAAGCTGACGGTTAATGAAATAATAACGGTTAAAATTGTTATTATCGCAGAATTCATAAAAGAAGATGCATACCGCATCGTCTTCATTGCCCGGGTAAAGTTATCCAGATAGAGCGATGTTGGAAAGGATACAAAATTAGTAAGAATTTCCTTTCCTGTCTTAAAGGAATTCATTACAATCAGTAATACGGGAAGCATAAAAATAAAACCCAATACCAGCATAATTAAGCCTTTCCATCTGCTTTCTTTTTTTTCTTCTTTCATGCCTGAACCTCCTTCTTTCTTGTTATCCAAAGCTGTACAAGAGTTACTGCTGCTACCATTAGAAACAGGATAACTGACTTTGCCGATGCATATCCGTATCTGAAAGATCCAAATGCATCATTATATATATCCAATGCAATTGTCTGTGTACTTCCTCCCGGTCCACCTCCGGTTAACGCAAACGGAATATCAAAGGCTTTGAAGCAATTTGCAATGGACACAAACAAATTAATCGTGACTGTTGTCATTAACAGAGGCAGTTCAATATAAGCAATTTTTTTAATACCCACGCATCCATCCAGCTTAGCTGCCTCCAGCACATCCTTCGGAATTGTCTGAAGACCTGCAATGTACAGAATCATCAGGAAACCCGTTCCCTGCCAGACACTGACAATTGCCGTTGCAGCAAAAGCCCAGCCCGGTGTTCCAAACCAGCTTATATTGGACAGAAAATGATTCGAAAGCATTTTCCCCACATCCGGTATGGCTCTTGTAAAAATGAAATACCAGACATAGGAAACCATTACTCCGCTGATGATATTAGGCAGGAAGAACATTGCTCTTGATATACTTCCTCCAAATATTTTTTCACTAAGAAAAAAAGCGGTAATAAATGCCAGTACATTTGTAAATATAATAGTGACGATCCCTAATATCAGTGTAAACACAATTGCCTGCTGAAAGTTTTTATCCTGTAACAGATGAATATAGTTATACAATCCTACAAACTGCTTCGTCCCTTTCATAAGATTCCAGTTTGTAAGTGCATTTGGAAATGTACCTCCCAGCAATGGTATGACTAAGGTAAACGTGTATAAAATAAAAGCTGGAAGAATTAACAATAAATACCTTTTTCTATTTCTTTTATATATCAAATCCGACATAGTATTTCTCCTTTCTCCCATGATAGATAAAGAGGAACATAATGTCCTCTTTATCTATTTATATTAATTACGGGTTAATAAGCTCCTTATTGCTTTCATCCAATTGCTGCAGCGCCTGCTCTTTATCTACAGAACCGGCCATATACGCCTGAATAATGTTTCCAATCTCGGTATTGCTTCCTGCCGGCAGCTGCTGATATACCCACGGTCTGTGTGCTCCATTGTTCATATAGGCTTTATAATCATCCATGTATTTTGCTGAATACTGTCCTTCATATGGCATACATGGAACAGCCTCTCCCATAGCATCGTTTGTATTGGCAAACCAGCCATCCTTACTGGTATTATCACTCAAATACTCAAGTACCTTTAAGCAAGCCTCTTTGTTTTTCGTCTGACTGTTGACGACACAAGCAACACCAACATCTACATCCAGCTTGGCATCAGACGAATCGTCCGTAACAGGCGCTGCAAACAGTCCAACCGGAAGATCAGGATTAATCGTAGCTACGTTCAACAGTGAAAATTCGCCTGAAAACAGCATGGCTGCATCACCGTTAGCAAAAGCTGTAAATCCGGCTGTAGAATCCGAATCCATATAATTACTTCCGGAGTTTTCTTTCATCAGATCCAAAAACTCAAACACATTGTCGGACTTATCTGTCTTATAGCTTCCAGAACCATCATTCATGGATGCAACCCAGCTCTTCATATTATCATTCTTATCAACAGCTGCTCCTTCCAGACAACTGAATGCATGGTTCAGTGTCCAGGCATCTTTATAGGTAGCTGCAAAAGGTGTAATCCCTGCATCCTGAAGCTTCTGGCAATCCTCTTTTAATTCTGTACGTGTAGTCGGAACTTCAGTAATTCCTGCTTTTTCAAATAACTCTGTGTTATAAAAGACTCCAAGGAACTCCTGTCTGAGAGGATATGCATAAACCTTGCCGTCATAACTGACTGCATCCAAGGTATAATCATAGACCTTGCTCGTAAATTCCTGATCACTCAGATCCATAAGATATCCATTTCCTGCAAACTGCTGTACCTGTGCGTATGAATTAAGCCAAAACATATCCGGCAGGTCATTGGATGCGGCCCTGGCACCCAGATACTGGTTGTAGTCACCGGTTGCCGGCTGAATGGAAAGTTCAATCTCATCCTGCATCTCATTAAATTTAGCCGCAGCATTATCAAATGTATCCTGTCCGCCACCACTAAAAATAACCATTGAAACCTTTGTTTTTCCTGTATCATCAGTTTTTTCAGGTGTTGATGATGCACACCCTGCTACCCCAATTGCCAAAGTGGCAGTTATTACAGTAGCCAGAATTTTTTTTACATTCTTTACCTTCATAATATTTACCTCCTGGTACACTTTATTTTTTTATATGTTTATGATAACATGTATCATATACTAAATGTACTGCACACTATTTTACATTCAGGTCACAAGTTTTGACATCTTCCGGATAAATACATACAAAAATCAGATCCCCTGAATGATAAGGAGCATTATGAAAACCGCAAAAGAAAAGATTAATAATTTACTTAAATCATTCAGCATTAAACAGTTATACTTTGCAGCTATACTTCCTTTATTAATACTCGGATATATTCTTATTGCATTTTCTGTCTGGAATGTTTACCTTCATCAGATGAAAAATACGCTTGCCCTGGAAACCCAAAATGCCATTATGAACAAAGCCGATAATTTTAACGGTTATTTTGATTCCCTTTATTATGCAACCGACTCCATCATCTATTCAGATATTACCCAACAGCTCCTTCAAAAGAACGTTACTCCCCCATCTCCGGATGATCAGTCACTCTTGACCGATATTTTATACAACTATATGTATCATTCTTCCTCTTCCTATGTTATAAACAGCTGGACAATCAACAACCCGATCGTTACTCTCTCTATTCAGAATGCCGCTGGGGATCTTTACGCCACAAGTGCAATTTATAACACAGAGAAAAAGCGTACAAATGAATTATTCGGACTGCTGAAAGACAATATCACTGCTCTTCACGGACAGGGATACTTATTTTGGGATATCCAGAGCCGGAGTCTATACTTCTTTCGTGCCATATATAACAATCAGATATCCCAGACGGATCAATTTCTCGGACTGCTTTCCATTCGGTTAAGCAGCCGGGTCTTTGCGGATTCTATTGGTTACCATTCTTCATCCTCATCAACATCCTATTGTTTTGTTACCACAGAGGGGAAAATCGTCTCGAATTTTTCCCTTTTGTCTGATTCTGACTGTCAAGAACTTTTTAATAACAACAGACTAACCCTGCATGCTTATAATTATCATGCAAATTCCCAGGAATTAAAATATGGTAACTTTGTACTTATGGGAATTATCAATGACTCAAAACTATATGCCGGCTCCTATCGTCTGCTTCGTCACTTACTTATTCTTATCAGTATATCTGTAATATTGATTACCGGATCTATTATTCTTGCCTACAGAGTCATCTCTGGCCGCTTTAATCAATTTATCAGAAAGATCAGCTCTACAGACTCTTTAGGCAACGCCGCGCTTATCCATATGAATGTAAAAGGTGAATTTGAAGAACTCGAAAATGTATATAATTCCATGCTCGTCAGAGTCTCACAGCTCACCTCCTCCCTGCATGCCCAGGAGCTTGCTACCAAAGATGCGGAATTAGCTTCTTTATACGCACAAATCAATCCTCATTTTTTGTACAATACTCTTGACTGTATTAATGGACTTATTTCACTTCAAAAAAGCAGCGAGGCACAGGCATCCATCGTCTCTTTGAGTAAGTTTTTAAGATTTGCTATAAAAGCAGATAATATTGTTTCCCTGCAAAAAGAATTGGAATATGTGAGAAATTATTTATTTATCGAAAAAATCCGATACCAAAACAGGCTGCTTGTCCTGATTGATGTACCCGAGGAGCTGAACTCCTATGCAATTCCCAAGCTGACGCTTCAGCCTTTAATTGAAAATGCGATTATCCATGGATTCAATGATTCGTTCAAAGAAATGCTCATTGCAGTTACTGCTGCCTCTGACGATTCTTCTGTTATTTTACATATAAAGGACAATGGCTGCGGAATTTCAGAAGAAATTATAGATAAAATCAATCATCTGGATCCTTCCATTGATATGGACGATAAGAATACTGGCTGCAATGGTATCGGTCTGATGAATATACAGAAAAGACTTCGCCTCACTTATGGCAACAATTACGGTATCAGCATACAGAAAAATTTCAAAGATGGAACCCATATTTTAATATGTATACCCAAAAAGCAATCTGGTGATATGTCAAACTAATTTTTGAAATAATTTTGATATGTATTTCAGAAAAAAGGGTAACTTTAATAGACCTATGATTCATAGCAAAACATAAGTTCGACCAGTTAGAATCTTAAATTGATGTATCCAGCGATACGCCGGAGTACAGTTGGTTTCTGGCCAGCAATCCATAAACCAAACGAACGAATTTACGTGAAGTCAGCGCGAGTGCTCTTTTGTGTTGATGTTTCGGAACTCCATTGTACTTCTTTCGATAGTACGCTCCGTACTCAACGTTGTGTTTTCTCATACTGTTGGCGGCTTCGCCAAGATAGTATCGCAGATAACGATTACCGGCTTTTATCATGGGAGTATCTTCTCCGTCGAAATCATCGGACTGGTTGGATTTCCATGTGAGACCGGCATACTTGGCAAGAGCATCAGATGAATGAAAAGCGGTTATATCGCCTATTTCTGCAATTATGCCACCAGCAAAGACAGGACCGATGTCATCAATAGATTGAAGAATATAAAGGCATTTGGGTTCAAGTATCCTATACAAATGCACTTTCCTCTTTTGCTTTCTGCAAATCTTTTAACACTGTTCCTATATCTCCCAAAATAGCAATCCCCTTATCTTCAATGAATTCCGGCAAAAACTGATATTCTGAATTTACGGAGATATAATATGCATCTTTCAAGCTGTTTGTCAGTTCCCAAAACGGTTCCTGTATAAACATCGGTGTCATGCGCCCTACTCCAAGTTCTATAAAGAGAATTTTTCTATCTTTGTTCTTTTGAATGTATTTTGAGATTTTCTCATATTCTTCTTCGTATTTTTTCCCTTGCAGAAAATTCCCATATCCTCTTACCCACGGAAACATTTCCGCACCACAATGAGGGCAGCGAGGAATCAGTTCATCCGGCACCATTGTCCCCTCTCCCATAGCCGCAATCATATCTGCCACAGGTTGTACGGCATCCCATGTTTCATCCTGACAACACTGGGAACACTGGAAGAAACGATGATCTCCCTGAATCTCACTGACCTTTTCTTCCGAATAAATCTTTACAAACTGTGTATCCTGATTAGTCGTTAAGATATGAAAATCCTTTCCCTGCAAAATTTTATCCAAATCCAGATATGGCTCTCTGATAGGAGCATTTTGTGTAGTATTTAAAAAGGTTGCCACATATCCCCAGTGTTCATTTCTTGTAGAAAACCGATGCATCATTCCGCTAAAAGCACCTTTGAATCCATACTTATCTGCAAATTTTCCAAAATGCTCACGAAAAGAAGGGGTATCACTATAATAAAAGTCACCACCTCCAGCCGCTGATAAACCGGATGCTCCGCCTACTATGATACACTCTGCCTCCTGCACTCTGCGAACAAATTCCTGAATCTGTTCCTCATACGGAAGTGGTTTTTGTTTGCTCAACACTACAGCAGTACCGCCGGATGCATAGGTGCTATAGTGTCTGGAATAGTTCATTTGTGTTTTCATTACCAAATTTTCGTAACAGCTCATTTTTTTCATTCTCCTATCTCACAACTGTAATATCTTTAATCACCTTACTTAGTCTATCCTTCACTTTCTGATTCCATCGGCAACACCTCTTCAAAAGCCCGTATTGCATTGCGAATGCAATCATCGCATTCACAGAGTACAACACCTGTATCCTTTCCCTTTAGGTCTTTACATATGGTTGCACCTGAATATTCCTGAAATTTGTTTAATATCTCACGTGCCGTCATCGCACTTTTCTTCCCTGGCTTTACAATTCCCGCCATCATGGTTGCTCCAATCAATGCACCACAAGTTGCTTCCATACCTCCCATACCTACCGCAAATCCTGATGCAGCATTCGTCAGTATTTCCTTATCAGAATCTGATAAATCGATCATTGCCTTGATAACCGACTGACAGCAATTAAATCCATTATGTTTGTAATATACTGCTTTTTCTTCTCTTGTCATTTTCCTTAGAATTCCTTTCTGATTTCCTTTAACTCTTCCGTGAGATTACCATCCACACCGATGGATTTTTCTTTGATTTCCTCTGGAATATAAATTTCGCCCTTGTTAAATGTGATATATCTTGCCTGTGGTTCTACTGCTGCAAGATGCATCAAAGGAGCTTTAATCATCTGATTTCTCCAACCAATGCCAAATTCCAGAATTACCAGCTTCTTTCCATGTAAATTCTGAATAAATTCTTGATAGCGGGCAGCCTTTTCCTTCCAATTTTTCGTATCTGTAAACGAGGACACCTCACCCCAATTTACTTCCATATCTCCACCGCATTTTAGACATTTCGGCAGTAACTCTTTGGGTACTCTTCCGTTTACTTCCTCTTCTGTCATGGCGAGAACTGCTTTTTGATCAGGATAGACCTCGTCATGACATCTGTTCTTGCACCGCATCTGGGTTAATTTCCCTTCCATTTCAAAAACACGATCTGCCTCAAAACCTGCCGGCACAAAATGATCCTCCGCATTGGAAGTTACTACGAAATATTCTTTATCCTTTACCAGTGCATAGATGTTTTTCATAATCTCACTCGGCTCATCCTGCATAGCTTTTGCCTTAACAAGTCTGCTTACAAACGCCCACTTTTCTTCTACCTTCATTGGCACTGAAAATCCGTGTAAAACACAGCGCAGTCCGTATTTTTCTCTGAAATCTCCCATATTTTCCTGAAAACATGCGTCATCTGCAAAAATATTATATCCCTCTGCGATAGACAAACCATTACTGGCTCCAATCAAAATACCATCTGCTTCTTTGATTATTTGACTTATCTCTTGATATACATTCATCTTCATCACATTTCCTTTCCTACTATGTTTTCTTTTAAATCCCGCAGGGTTTCTGCCAAATCTCCTGCTATATAAATGCCTTTGTCTTTTATATGCTCTGGAACTGAGGATTTCTTCTGATTCAGACAGGCATAAAACACTTTCTATTTTGCTTGACTTTTATTTTTTTACTTGTTAAAATTAAAATTACATCAAGCATTAAAATCATATTATCATGTAAGTTTAAAAATTGCAAGAAGAAAATTCGAGGTGACAAATGAAATATTCCACAAAGCTTAGTGACACCATTCATATTCTTATATTTATTGCTCTTGGAGATGACGAACAACTCTCCAGCACAAAAATCGCAGAAAGTATCAAGACAAACCCGGCTTATGTCAGACAGCTTATGGCAACCCTAAAAAATGCAGGCATTGTTGTCAACACACAAGGTCATGCGAATGCCGCTCTTGCAAAATCGGCAGATAAAATCAATATGTATGACATCTACCGAGCCGTAGAGGGCGATAAGCCGCTGCTTCACCTGGACACAGATACCAATCCGGATTGTGGAATCGGTATCAACATTCAATTCGCTATTGGGGACTGCTATCATGAAATTCAAAATATGGTAGATGAAAAAATGAAATCCATTACATTGCAGGATATTATTGACCGGTATTATTTTAAAATCAGGGAAGTTAAAAACCTTTAACTAATCAAGTTTTCAGGCAATGCCTGTTGTAATGATTAATCGGGCTTTCCCCGATGCATTGTGCCTTGACCACCTCCCTTCTTGGACGAAAAAAGCACTCTAACCTGTTGTGGCTAAAGTGCTGTATAAGTTTGTTATTAAGTTGTGACAGAAATTAAATGCCAAATCATCCCATCTGTCCCCACAACAATCTTCCGTATGTGTAACCTTTCCGATTGCAGTATTACATTTTGAATAATCGCTTAATCCCTGCTTCTTTCGATAAGAACTCATCTTCTCCACAGTAACCTCCGGATAGAAGTAAGTAAGAATCGTTGCCTTCGGAACTCCTGCCGCAAGTGCCTTCTTAACTTCCTCTTTCTGCTCTGCTTCATCCTGCATGGAGAATCTTCTGCTTACCTTTGTGTATTTGAGCTCCATAGCTGCATACTTTCTTCGGTGTCCTGATATAACCTCGTAAAATCCTTCCGGCCTTGGTCTGACAATTAATGGATTTAGTATTCCATATTTACTGATGCTGTCCTGCAGCCCTTCATCTGACTGTCAGCCTGAACCTTAAATGGATGATTTTTAAAATCGTGAAGTCTCTCAATTTCTATCTCCACAACTTTTTCATCACGGTCTCTCTGTTTCTCACTACCTGTATTCATTTTTGACCTCCTTTTCCCTGGACTAAAAAACGCCCAGACTAGATTTTTCGTAAATCTAATCTGAGCGTTTTATATCTCTCAGGTCTGATTTCTCAGGCAAGAAAACCAATTTTACAGATTTTGACAACCCTTTTCCTATATTACACAATACTTGAAAATACCGGGTGGAAATCATTACTGCTTCAAACAACTGTTCTCAGGGGGAATCGAACCCCCAATTAGCGCTTAGGAACTCGAGATATCACTGTAAATACATACAATGATTAGTCAACCTAAGTCAAGGAAATCCTTGGTTTTCCTAACTATTCTGTTACTCCCTGTCAAAATAAGAAAACCTGTTTTCATCTCTGTAAAGCACCTTTCGGTGCTCGGAGCACCCGGAGGATGTAACCATTCCGTTCCATCGAGTTCACTCGGTTGGCCACCATTACGATTCAGCTTTGTAACAATGATCACTTGGTTTTCTTATTAGATTAACTGTATTATAACGTGCTGTAGGTCGGATGTCGATGATTTTTAGACCATATTTATTGTTTTATATGTTACTTCTCTATTAGTTTTGCAAACTGGAATTGAACAAAATCGCTGCGCGATGGCCTGCCAAGGCTGT
>ENA-ORTL01000236-ORTL01000236.1-human-gut-metagenome-genome-assembly--contig:-NODE-236-length-72087-cov-25.3141_pt1 | contig 72087 bp, 87 predicted proteins | sample MGYA00241916_ERZ509196 | MGnify/ENA primary metagenome ERZ509196 (study PRJEB26280, sample SAMEA2338844) | human gut metagenome | biome: human gut; feature: human-associated habitat; material: faeces...
CTACCTCTGCCTGATAGGAATACATCTGCTTAATGTCTTAACTAAATGACATTGGGCAATAGCCCCCCGCCTTTCTTTTTAATGTTTAAATTTCTGTTTCAACCAGAGCGACATCTTTTGCAGAAAAACTATCTTCATAAGTTTTTGTTTTATCGCTCCAATACATGAGGACAGTAGGATCCGTAAATTCAACTGTGATTTTCTGTCCTTGTTCCCGGAGCTTTTGTAAGTCCTCATTACTCATAAGGGGAACTGCCTGTCCTTTGATCTTGATTCGGAAATGATCAAAGTTCATAGTATCTACACAGTCATACGCATATCCTATAATTCGCCCTGTTTTCTTTCCGCTTTCGTCAAACTCTTCTATAGGTATGATCCTCAAAAGCAGAAATAAAAGTTCTACCAGAACGAAGCTCATTGGGATATTTTTATTTCTCAATATAGAAGACATACTTAATATCTCCTTTTCCTTCTTAGTTCTATTGTGGTATACTGTTCTTGCCACAGAAGCTGTAACCACAATAAGGTCAACGGTTTCAACGGGAAGTCTCTGTTTTTACAGAGGCTTCTCTGTGTATTAGTCGGCGAGCGTATTCGTTTTAAGATCATTTGATCCGACCCCCTTTCGTTATATTTATTATAACAGGTATGTAATTAAAAAAGTTTTCTCCGGCGTCACATAATGAGCACATATTGTCACTTACCTCTTTCATGATCTGACTTTGTGAATAGCAGAGCTTTTTCTCAGGACAACGAGTTCCCAAACAGTATATAGTCTGCTGGAACACCAAAAGTATTTACATAATCGACAAGCCTGTCCATCGTAATACATCTGTCTCCTGTTTCATATTTACTGATAGATTCCCTTTTGCAATTCCATTCTTTAGACAAATCACTTTGCTTCATATGGTTTTGTTCTCGCAAATCTTTTAAACGTTTTCCGATTTCTACTTGATCGAGGTAATATGTTCCTGTTTCTTTTTTATTCATTTTTTCTCCCTTAATTTTTCCGATTGGATTTATTTGAAAATACTTGTTTGTCTCATAGAAATGCGGTAAAATATTTTTGCTAGAAACTGCTTACCGCATTTCGGTGAGAAGTTACGGAAAGCTTCCCTGTCATTTGGCAGGGGCTTTCTGTAAACATGGATCAGCTCGGATTGTTGGTCTATTCATTTTGGATCACCTCCTTCAGATTTGATAATTTTATTATACTGAATAATCGTATCTTTTAAATTTCCAAAGTGTCACATAAAGCCCCCTTATGGTTACATGGTGTCACTTTCATATTGATCGCAGAGCTTTCTTATATCAGCAATAAGGTTTGCTGAACATTTAGGCTCTTCACCAGTTAAAATGTAATCCACAGACACATGATAAATACGTGAAAATTTGAAAAGTAGTTCTATAGAAATTCCTCTCATTCCTGTCTCATATAAACTAATGGAAGAACGTTCATAGTCCAAAAGTTCAGCAACTTTCTCCTGAGTATATCCGCACTCTTTTCTTTTTGTCTTTAATCTCCTCAACATTTGTTCCCTGTCTAAACTTTCCACATTTACTTTTTTATCCATCTTTGATATATTTTTATATCAGCGCTAATATTTTTTCTCCTGTTTTTATTCAAGCTAGCTTATGAATATAATATAAGGGAATAGGGAGAACGATAGCGTGTAAACAATATCCCCCCAACCAGAACGGTTTGCAGACACTAAAAAAGCATCCCGAAGGATGCTCAATAAATTATAGCACTCAAAAAAAATACTGCACACTCTTGACAACAGGACTATGATAGAGTCAAGAGGTGATTATTATGTTACATGATGAAACACGTAAACTACTTATTGAAGCTTGGAATAAAACGCACAATGCAAAAGAAATCGCAGAGTGTTTTTCTGTGAATACCAGTACTGTTTACCGCCTGGAAAAACAAATGCGTGAAACAGGTTCTGTAAAAACAAGAACATCACAGAGAGGACGTAAACATGCCCTGACACCGGAAGATATCCAAAATATTGACCGGGTGGTTCAGCAGGAACCAGATATCACAATTGATGAAATCATTGATAAACTTGGTCTGCATGTTTGTAATGAAACAGTCCGCAAGGCAGTTATTAAACTCGGGTATTCTTACAAGAAAAAATCTCTTCATGCCTCAGAGCAGGAGCGTCCCCGATGTCAGGGAAAAACGCAGAAACTGGAAAAAACATATGTCGGAGAGAGACATAAATCATCTGGTCTTTCTGGACGAAAGCGGAGTAAACATCAATATGACGCGACATTATGCCAGAGCATGGAAAAACCGGAGAGCAGTAGATAAAACTCCACTCAACACGCCCTGCAATACAACCGTTCTTTCTTCCATACGTCTGAATGGAGACTGTGCCTATACAGTCTATCAGGGAGGAACTACTGCAGAGCGGTTTGCAGAATACCTGAAAACAAAGTTGCTGCCGACGCTTTCAGAAGCAGACATTATCGTTATGGATAATATGCGTTCCCATCATGCAAAAGTGGTGAAACAGCTACTGGACAGCTCAAAAGTAACCTATCTGTATTTACCCCCGTATAGTCCGGATCTGAATCCGATTGAAAAGATGTGGTCAAAACTCAAAGCATTTTTAAGGAAAGAAAAGATACGGATTGCATCGGAATTACCATCAGCTATTTCAAAAGGATTTTTAACAATTCGTCCAAAGGACTGCATAGGGTGGTTTCATTCGTGTAATTATGTGCAATAATTTATTGGATTGCTATAGTTGAAATAATTTCATAAAATTATTTCTGTTCATTTTTCATTTTTTTAATAAACTCCTGTAATTCATTAGCCAGTATCTGGCTTTGTTCTTTTAATTCTTCTATTTCCACAAGTAATCTTTGACAATTTTCTTTTAATTGCTGGATATTCATAGTTTTAGTAGCGAACAAGCCAGGCTGCTTTTTATGACTTGCCTGTGAAGAAGCGTATTTTCTGTTTAAAAAAATAAGGATAACATCTGCCGGGTTCTGATTTCCAGTAACGTCTACATACTGTAATAGAATGGTAATGAGATACTTTAAATTTTCTTTCCCTAAATTTTCAAGAACTTTCTTTTCTACAGTATGCTTAATAGGAATAGATTCTATGGAATCATAAAAAATAGGTTCTTGGGGGTTTTTAATCTTGTATGCAGGTGAATCATAAAAAGCTGTTTGGGGTTGCTCATAGTTTTTATCCTTAAGCAAAAATCTCCGTACCATTTCGTCTGAATATCCGTCACATACCGTATCTTTATATTTTCCCAGAAATGCTTCTAACATAGTTACACCGTAAGGCCGTTTTCCCGGAGCTTCCTTATATTCATGGTACTTCTTGCGTATTTTTAATATATCCGGGTAAATTTCTAACGCATTCCGGTATTGTATCCATAGATCCCGGCAAGTCATCAATTCCTGATAACGCTGTTCAAGATCCATTCTCTCCGAAAGCTCCCTGTTAAATTGGCAAAGAGCATTGATAACGTTTTCTTTTTCTTCTGGTGGGTAAAGATTGCATAAATCCCACAAAGACTGGACAAGGCTTTCTGTGCTGGCTGTTTCCAGATATTCATACATCTGTTGGTTTTCTTCTTCCGTATAAGAAGGATGATATTGCGGTATTTTAGATTTTGACATTATATGGAGTCCTCCTTTGTAAAATAACTACTTCTACTATAACGTTTATAAAACTTCTTGCGTATTTTTAATATATCCGGGTAAATTTCTAATGCATTTCGGTATTGTATCCATAGATCCCGGCAAGCTGTCAATTCCTGATAACACTGTTCAAGAATCATTTTTTTAGTGTACCATTCCGTCACCCCCTAAATCCCCCTAGCCCCCTCCTTATGGGGACTTTAATTTGTTTGTGAGGAATTTACAGTTGCGGAGCAGGTTGCAGTATTGTATGAACTTTGAAAGTAGAAATATATTTGTTGTGGTATTGCTTGAACTTTGAAAGTGAAAGCGTATTTGTTGCAGTTTTATATTAACTTTGAAAGTTTGATAGAAAGATCGGGATAGATAGTTACCGGAATGGTATCGTCAAAGGAATAGACAGCAGTTGCTTCATCATTTTCAAAATCATAAACATTTACCATTTTTCTTTCGGGATTTACGATCCAGTATTCCCGTACACCTGACATTCGGTATTTAAAAAGTTTTATGCCATAGTCACGGGATTGCGTTCCCGGGGAGACAATTTCAATGATCCAGTCAGGGGCTCCATGACAGCCTTTATCATCAAGCTTATTTGCATCACAGATTATAGAGATATCAGGTTCCACATAGTTTTTGTTATCATCATTGAGAAAAACTGCAAAGGGGGCAACATTGACTTCACAGGAACCGTTTCTATTTTTAATATAGTTGCTGATTACGATTGAAAGCTCCAGAATTATGCGCTGATGATTTCGGCTTGGGGGAGCCATATTATAAATTTTTCCGTCAATTAATTCTGCTCTTTGTCCATCTGGAAGAGCATAGATATCGTCAGTGAAGAAAATACGTTCATTTGGTAATGGCATAGGCACTCCTTTCTGAATATCAATAAAAAATCTTTATGTTACTTATAGTATACTTATTTCATATGAAAGGGTCAATGCGGAATCTCTAAGAGATGGGAAAAGAGAGAAGAAATGCTCCTTCATAAAGAGATAGTAACCAGAGAGATAAAATTCTTGTGTTATACTAACGGATGTGCTATATTAATAATAGAAAAAGGGAAAGCCAGAAACACACGGCCTACCCACACAATAACATTAGCGTGTTACAATGTAACAGCCGTCACTATTGCGAGTAGTGGCGGCTATTTTCTTCCCTTGAAGATTGTATAACACAATCCAACAAGAGCGACAATGAATATACCTGTCTGTATCAGATCAGAATATGTAATCATTGGCATCGCCCTCCTTTCCGCTTTGGTTCGGAGGGTTAGCCCCTCCGAGGTGGAGGGTAGGCCGCCTTTTATGTGCTCTGACTTTCCGTGAAGTTAGTGTACCATGTAATTTTATAAACATCAATCAAAAATCTTGAAGAAGCTCCCTCTTTCTGAATATGAATAAGAAAATTTTATATGATACCCTAAGGATACTGATTTCATACGAGAGGGGAATGTGGAAACTCTAAAGGATAAAGAACCATGGCAGATTTTTTGAGGAATATGAAAAAAAGATTTGTGAATAATGGAAACATGATAGACTGGGGAAATTATGAATAACAAAAAAGCCCGGAGATTATCAGAGCTCATAAAGAAGAAAGGGTTTACTTTTTGTTGCTAAAACCTAGCATATAATCAGCGGACACTTGATAGAATTTACATAAGGCTATCAGGTAGTCGATTGGCATTGGTCTTTTTTCGAGTTCATATTGAGAATAAGTGGTTTGAGCTATTCCCAACATATCTGCAATCTGTTTTTGTGACAAGTCGTGATCCTGTCTTAAATTTCTCATTCTTTCCGCATAATTCAATTCATGCTCACCTCATAAATATTTTATATGAAAGTGAAATATGATATTGATTTTTAAGTCACAGCGAGTTAAACTTAATTCAGTAACTCACAACGAGTTAAAAAGGCGAGTTATGACTAATGAAAAATAAGTGTATGAGAAAAATAATGGGATTATAAAAAGAAATGTTTTGTTATTTAATACACTGAAAGGCAAATGAAGAGAATAAAACTTGCCACAAAATACATTTACTTTAGGAGGACATTTACAAATGAAAAGGAAACTGATAATTGCATTAGCGGCGGCTATGACGATCACCTTAGGCAGTGTCGGCGTTGTTTCTGCTGATGATACGAACTTTGCTCCGTTTATTCCTGTAAAGGAAACACCGATTCGTGACGGCTTTGTCTGGATCGTGGACACGCCTGCTTGGACGGAGGAGATCAAGCACCCAGCAGAGACTGAGGATAAGTGGGTTGTAGATAAGCCTGCTGAATATGAACAGATATGGGTAGTAGATAAGGAAGCTTGGGACGAGGTAGTTCATCATGAAGCTGAGTACAAGACTGTACATCACGAAGCTGAATACAAACATCATGAAGCTGTATATGAGACTGTACATCATCCAGAGGAAGGTCATTATGAAATTCGTACTATTTGCAACACCTGTGGTATGGATATTTCAGGTTGGGCTGTAAAGCATTTACAGGAAAGTAAATTCTGTATGGGATACAGAGATCAGGAAATTTGGATTGTAGACAAGGCGGCTTGGGATGAGCAGGTGCTTGTAAAAGAAGCTTGGGATGAGCTTATTAAGGAAGCATGGGATGAGCAGGTTCTTGTAAAAGAAGCATGGGATGAGACAGTGCACCATGAAGAAGAAGGTCATTATGAGAATGGTAAACTTATTTCACCGGAGGAAGGTCATAAAGAAACTGTTGTAGTAAAACCAGCTTGGACTGAGAAGGTAGAACACCCAGAAGTTGGTCATTGGGAGCCTATTCCAGAAAATCCAGACGAGCAGGAACCAGAAACACCTCAGAACCCGGACGAGCAGGAGCCTGAAACACCTCAGAACCCGGATGAGCAGGAGCCTGAAACACCTCAGAACCCGGATGAGCAGGAACCAGAAACACCTCAGAATCCAGACGAGCAGAATCCTGAAACACCTGACAACAATCAGAACAACAATGAAAATAACAACCAGAATGAGAACAACTCTCAAAATAACAATGAGAATACTTCCCAGAATAACAACAGTTCTGAAACAAATAACAGTCAGGATGATTCTACAGGAAAACAGCCACCGAAAACAGGCGATCCTACAAGCTTTGCTTCCCTCTATGCGTTGGCAGGAAGTGCGCTGGCTGGCATTGGAGCAGTAAAACTGAAATTTAGGAAAAGAAAATAAATCTTTTTGAAAGGGGAATCTTCGAGATGAAAAAAGCGTCTTCATGTGACGTTTCGACCGAAGATTCTCTTTTATATAAATAGGCTTTACCCGAATGATTATTTGAGGTGGTAAATTTCGTAGCGACCACACGCCGACGGTACTGACAAGGGGAAACCCTGAGAGATGCAGGAGAATGCTACGCCTGCCAAATAATTGTTCGGTTGAGCAAATATAGATTATGAACGCCGCCAGTCAGTAAATGTCCGGCGGTTTTTTTATCCACTTTTAAGAATGAAATGTCAAAAATGGGAAATAAATGTAATATTTAACGAAAAAATCTCTAAATAATACAATGAAATTGACTTTGTGAATGAGAAAGCATATAATGAGGATGGAGGTGGATAGAAATGTTAGTGAAAGTTAGTATAGAAAATTTTAAATCTTTTGATCGTACAACAGAATTAACCATGATTTCATCAAACAAGATAAGAACAAATGCAAATCATAGACTGAAAATAAAAAGCACACAGTTATTAAAATACGGAGTGGTTTATGGTGCAAATGCGGCTGGTAAAACAAATTTAGTAGAATTTTTTCGTTTTTTTAAGGAATGTATTAGCAAAGGAATTCCTATGGAAGCAGTAGGAATGTTTTGCAAAAATAGAGAAGAAAACAAAGAAAGAGAAAGTGTCTTTGAGGTACAAATTACAGTTGACGATAAGTTTTATGCATATGGTTTTTCTGCTGTTTTAAGTAAAAGAAAAATCACGTCGGAATGGTTGTATGAGCTTTATCAAAATGGATCGGCACGATGCCTGTTTGAAAGAGAAGGAAATAAGCGTCCTATATTAGACAGTACCATTACTTTGTCGAATACAGAAAAAAATAAATTTGAAATTTATGCAGACGATTTTGAAGGAAATGAAAGTTCATTATTTTTAACAGAAATGAACAGAGGAAAGAAATATACAGTACGTTCAAAGCTGTTGTTTTTCAAGGAAGTGTATGATTGGATAGTGACGCATATAGCAGTTATAACACCAAATACACCGTTGATTGATTTGGAGTATTATTATGATACGGATTCCTTAAAGCTGATTAATAAATTGATTGAAACGTTTGACACTGGAATCAGTAAAGTCAAAATTGAAGAGATATCATTAGATCAGTTATCAAATACAATGCCGAAGCCTGTGTTTAATAAAGTGATGAATCATGTAAAAAGTCGGATAGAAGAACAGGAAAATCCATCTTTTCGTATGACGATGAGATCAAATGAAAGTTTTTTTAATATCGAAGTAAAAGGGCACGAAGAACCGAAAGTAACGACAATCCGGTTAAATCATGTGAAATCATTTTATGATTTTGGATTTGAAGAAGAATCTGATGGAACAAGAAGACTGTTTGATCTGATGGATATGCTTTTGAATAAGCGGGAAGATATGTTGTATGTTGTGGACGAGTTGGAGAGAAGTTTACATCCAAAACTGACAGAGAGATTTTTACAACTGTTTATGCAGCTTCATAGTGAAGAAAGAATGCAGTTGCTTTTCACAACCCATGAATCTTCCATTATGGATCAAAGTATTTTCCGAAGAGACGAAATATGGTTTATTGAACGGAATGGAGAAAATGCAAGTGAAATCTATTCGTTGGATCGGTTTAAGGAAAGGTACGATAAAGTATTAAGCAAAGCATATCTGGATGGCAGGTATGGGGCTATTCCGGTATTTAGCACGTTTGAATTTAGAGGGGAGGAATAGGTATGTCTCCTGTTAGAAGTTATACAAACTGGAACAGTAGAAGCACAGATTATGAAAAACAGATAGAGCCATATCGTAAGTATTTTTTTATTTGTGAAGGTGCGAACACAGAGACATGGTATTTCCGAAAATTAATTGATATCCGAAAATCCTTGAATATACATCCATTAATTGACATTCGTTTGTTGGAAAAAACAGAGGAAGATAAGGATATTAGTTTTCCGAGAAAATTGATTAATTTTGCAGAAAGTCAGAAGAAGAATCCGGAAATATCATTTGATGAAGAACATGATAAAATGGTTATTGTTTTTGATGCGGATATTTTTGAAGAAAAGGTTCAAGACTATGATGCTGTTGTGGAATTAGGAGAGAAAAACAATATTTTGGCAGTTAGCAATCCGGCGTTTGAACTATTTCTATTGTTACATTTTGAACATGCGTATGAAGAAGATATTAAACCGAATGAAGAAGAAATAATTAAGAATCAAAAGGTTGGTAATCAGACATTTATTTATAAACTTTTGTTGGCAAGAACAGGTATAAATCCAAAGAAAAATTCTGATATAGGTGAGTTGGCAAAGAACGTGGACGTTGCTATTGAACAGGAGAAGAAAATTAATGAGGACATTCATATGTGTAAAGGAAAAGTGACGTGTAATATCGGGAAGATTATCGAAGAAATAAGAAATGATTCTGGAGAACGATGAAATTTAGTTGAGAGCTGGAGAAAAGTGACGCTTGTCCGAACATCCCACCGCCCTGTTAGGTACACCGATGCTTCGGGCATCCTGCGGAACGCTGGGCGGTGAGATAGTGGACAGGGATTATATTATTTTTCTAATTCTTTCAGGATATCAAATAGAATCAGGAATCCGGCTTTTAGTCCGATGGCAGTATACGCTTCTGCCACTTCGCTTGTAAGATTGTTGGCAAGGTCTATGAAAGGCTGAATGGATTCTATATTCTGTGTTTTTAGATTTTCTTCATATTCTTTGTAAGCTTTTTCTAATTTTTTATCATAGTCTTTTTCTGGGAAAAAAGATTCAATGGCTGATCCATAGATAAGGTAATCAGCAAGTCCCTGTAAAGTTGCGCGTCTAAAAATATCCTTTGTAATATTCATTTTTGCCTCCATAAATTATTAAATTTTTTGTGAGAATGAATATTATACATTGTGCCTGATAGATAATATTTTCGAGTAAAATGTGACAGCATTTGTGAACAGTGGTGTGACATAAAACGAAGTATTCCGCGGTGTAAGACGGAGTGTAATAGAAAACGTTACACAAAACGTTACACAAAATGCGCCAAAAAATTTGATTTTGAGAGTGTCGGGGGTTGCGCGCCTTATGTCCAAAAAACGTTGATTTTATAGGGGTTTCAGGGGTGTTAGATGCCTTTAATTACCACTAAGGGAAACGCCTCTCGATCCGTTCGGGACGCAGAGGCCGCAGGTTCAAATCCTGTCGCTTCGACTGGAATGTGAGGAATCCTTTAATTAAAGGGTTCCTTTTTGTTTGTTAATATATTGTAAGAAAGTATGTTCGTGTTACATGGTGTTACATTAAAAATGAGAGAAAGGAGATTCTTCTGCACTTATATGTAAAATTCATGTATCATTGATTTAGAGAATGAAACAACAGCAGGGAAAATTTCATATTGTTACCGGATTGTAATCTCCCTTTGTTATGATAGACTCAACATAACGAAGGGAGACATTTTTATGAAAATATTAGAGACAAAGCATCTGAAAAAATATTACGGTCAGGGCGACAGCCTGGTAAAAGCCGTGGACGATATCAGCATTTCAGTAGAAAAGGGCGAGTTTGTTGCGATTGTAGGTACCAGCGGCTCTGGAAAGACATCCCTTTTAAATTTGCTGGGCGGTCTGGACTATGCAGACAGCGGAGAGGTAATTATCGGCGGACAGTCTCTGCTGAATATGAAGGACGAGGAGCGTACCGTATTCCGCAGAAGAAATATTGGATTTATTTTTCAGAATTATAATCTGGTATCTATGCTGAATGTGTATAAAAATGTGGTTCTTCCAATACGGCTGGACGGAAATAAACCTGATGATGAGTTTATCGGAAAAATACTGAGCCTTTTAGGACTGACGGAAAAATCCAGGAACCGTCCCAATCAGCTTTCCGGCGGCCAGCAGCAGAGAGTGGCTATTGCAAGGGCTCTGGCTTCCAAGCCAAAGATCGTTCTGGCAGACGAGCCTACAGGTTATGTATGATTAGTACAACACAGATTAAAAAAATGAGATGCCTGTAATTTCATGGGCATTATTTACACGGATCTCTTTTAAGGTATTCTTCCAGAGGGTACGTTTTTCTTCTCTGGTCAGGGAATCGTAGATCTCCCGGAAGTCGTGGGAGATGATTCGGCGTACACCAGATAGATCTATATGCTTTTCTTCTTCTGGATCTTCAAGAGCGGACAGAGCAGCAGTATAGGTTTCGTAATCTTTTTTATATTCATCAATATCAATCAGATCATTCATGTACAAATCTTTCAGCTTAGTAAGCTTCCGGCGCAGGACAGAGCGGTCTATGCTGGCAGCAGTTCTTTTTCTTTCGGCAGCCTGCACATTCCAGGCAACTTCATATTTTTCAATTTCTTCTCCCAGGTGCTCAAATAACCACGCCTCGATTACGTCCTCGCGTGCGGAATGGTTGTGGATACAACGACCGCGTTGAAAATGCTGGCTGCAGCGGTAGTAAATGTAGCCGCGTGAATAGTAGCCAACAAGATTATGACGACATTCTTCGCAAACTAAAATACCTGTAAAGATATATACCCTTCCGGCAGGGTTGTGCCGGGAATTACGCCTAAGCAGCTCCTGGACGTGTTCAAACTGCTCTTTGCTGATAACCGGAGGGCAAAAATCATTGTTGTAGCGGCCGTTCTTATCGTAAACACCTATCGTCAGTTTGTCTCTCAGCATCCGGCGAAAAGTGGCCTCGCACCAATTTACATCATAGGTCTCGCGTATGTAGCGGATTGTGGCACGTTGAGAAGTGGTATTCTCAAAGTGGTTAAAAGCATCCTGTATAATCGCAGCGTTTTCCGGAATCAGCTCGTAGCGTCTCTCATTGTTGATGCGGAGCCAGAAAGGACACTTGCCGGACAGAACGGTACCGTGCTGGATCTTGCTATCAAAAACAACATGGATTCTTTCTCCGCATATATCAGCTTCATTCTGAGCAATGGACAGTTTGACGTTAATATAAAGCCGGCCATTGGCTGTAGTGGTATCATACTCCTCATCAGTAGTTTTCCACTGACAGCTATGAGCTTCCAAAACCTCCATAACTTTATAGTAATCCCGGACTGATCGGAACCAGCGGTCAAGACGGCAGAACAAAAGCATATCCACTCCATCCGCACGGACCAGATCAAGCATCTTCTGGAACTCAGATCTTTTGTGCATATTCTTTCGGGCGGTTTTTGCAGCATCCACAAAAAGACCTGCAATGATCCAACCGCGCTCTTTTGCATACGCAACAAGCCTTTCTTTCTGAGCCTCTATGGACAATCCTTTTATTTTCTGCTCTTCGCCGGAAACACGGACATAAAGAGCTGCCCGTATTGGAACTTCGGAAGTGTTTTGGTTTCTCATATGATCATCTCCTTAAAAATGGGTATAAAAATAACAGCCAGAGGAATATAGAGATTCCGCTTGCCATGGCTGCCTGAAGATGATACAATATTTTTGCGTGTAAAATATGTATGCATCTTCGGATGTATAGGCCGTCTCAGTGCTGGTAACACTGGGGCGGTTTTTATTTAGTTAATTTAAGTCTACTAATTCAAGTGTCATAGAGGGAACGGATTGATCTCCAGCTAGAGTATTGTATGTCTCTAAGCCTTGTGATAATCCGTAAACAGTAATGTTGTCACCTTCGAGTAGCCTTGAATTACGAAACTCCTCGTTTTCATACCATGTTAAATATACGTAACCTTCTGGTGTGTCAACGAGATATTCGGCTCTACTAAAGCCTTCCGAAACAATCTGAAAAATTGTACCTGTAATTTTGATAAATGAATCATCGTAATTATCAGGGCTTCTTTGAAAATCTTCATAATTCAACTCGCTGCATCCAGATTTAAAAGAATTATAAATTTCGTTTATATCTACAGAATCGACTATTTCTGCAGCTAACATATTTAAAGTTCCGGCAGAGCCGTCATTGTATGTTGTGGTAGAAAAATGAACCACATCCCCGTCTTTTGCATCTTGAAGAATGGCTTCTGGAGAATTTTTTTCTATATCGTATTTAGAATTTAAAGAATCACAAATATAATAATCTCCGTTTTTATACCATGCCCGATAATCAATAGAGTTATCATCACTGTAAACATGATCTACGACCATTTCTAAAGTGATTGGCTTTTCTATCAAAGTTTTATTAATGATTTCGCTATACGGAGTAAGAGGATATTTATTATAATCAATAGCAGAGATGTTCATAGTGGATTCGTCAGAAGATTCTTTATCTAAATCTTCTGAAAATTCTTTATTGGGATCCCTTGATTTTAATTCACTATCAATTAACTCTTTAAGAGATTCTAATTCATCATCATCCAACAGATATAGTGCATCATATAAATTTTCGCCAGCCAAAATTTTGCTATATATTTTTTCTGATGATGCCATTACAGGCACCGCTAAAGAAAAAATAGAAGTTGCTATTAATAATACCAACAATTTCTTTTTCATAAGCACCTCTCTTTTAATGGAAATAATTACCAGTAGAATAAACCAGCCAACTCCCGTATAATGGGGAACAGGTGAGCGTTTTGAAAATACTACTGGATGAAATTATGTACTCGAAAAATTTATCTGTTCGCCAAGTATCCATTATGACAGGAATCCCGAAATCAACGGTTTATGATATTATGACCGGAAGGAAAATTCCTCGAATAGATACCCTGGAAGTGATTGCAGCAGGGCTGAAAATAAGGATTTCTGACCTGTATGAATCACCTTATAAATAAGTGTCCGAGATCTCGGACAATGCCTCTTGTTTACGTGATATTGCTTATGATATATCGTATAAAATATATACACGTAAAGGAGGAATTACATATGAACAAGAAAGAAAAACAAAATTACCTCTGTAATCTGATCAAAAAACTGAGCGAAAAACAGCTCGACCATCTGATCAGCCTGATACGCGGCATGTTAGGGAAGACTTTTTAGTCTTCCTCTTTTTTTATATCTTTCAAGGCAAGTTCATATTGCTCCATGATATTTGCCCATACATCATCCGGAACCGCATACACCAGCTCCAGAAGAGCGGTAAGGACTGCGCGTTTGGATGGCGAAGCGTTTTCCATTATGTAACCGAAGCGGTTATAAGCTTTTTCGTATGAAGTGGATGAAACAAACATTTCTCCGCATTCGTCTCTTAGCCAGGATTCGTTAACATTAAACTCCCGACAAATAGATTTAAACATTTGATCCGTAAGATTTCGCTCCCCGTTTTCAATTCGTGAAATAGCTGTTTTAGTAACTCCAAGCTGTTTTCCAAATTCCTCAAGAGTTAAGCTCATTTCTTTGCGGATATACTTTACACGTTCGCCTTGATTCATTGTTTCCCTCCTTTCTGTAAAAATAGGATATCACTTATAAAAAAGAAAGTCAATAAAAAAAGTTACCAAAGGAAACAAAAAGTGGTTGACAATATAACCGAAGGAAACTATAATGTTGTCAAAGGAAACAAGAAAGCGAGGCGAGGGGATGAACAACAAAAATAAAAATGGCGGTTATCTTATACCAGCCCTTGTAAGTATTCTAACAGCGCTTGTAACAAATTGGGTGTTAAAAGGTTGGCTATAAGAGTAGTTACGAAAGACAAAATGATAGGAACGAAAACAGATTTCAAAAAATAATCAACTTTTTCGTGATGAACTATTTGCGAATAATACAGTGATTTGTATGTAAGAGTGAAATATTCATCACCATCAAATTCTATAAAACCTTCATCTGATAGATTTTTAAGCAATCCATTAATGGAGGGTTCGTTTGAGGGAAAAGAAATAAAAGGTGCGGGCGCAGAAATATCGCAGACTTTCGTGAATCTTTTGTTTTCGTAATCAATCCAAATTTCATCAGTGTCGAAAGAAACAAGTGTTTTTAAAGACATCATAAGGCGATACGAACTTTTAATCATTGTAAATTACTCCTGTTGTTTTTATTAATAATCAAAACATAAAAGAAATTATTGTAAATGTCAATAATTTCCAGAATACAGAGCGAGGTGAGAGAAACGGGAAATGCATTAGTCATATCGTCAGTTTGGGTGGCTAGTTTTATTTGCTGGAGAATAATGAAAAAGATACAGCCTGAGGAATCAAAGCTGTATCTGGTATACGCAATATCAATTTGTGTATTGGTTACATGGTTTTCAATAGCTTACTCAGTTCAAATCTGAGATTTGCCAGAAGAAAAAGGAGAACAAGCAGAATGAAAGTAGAGAAGGGACGAGAAAAAGTTTTTTACCGTTGTAACGGAAAAGTTCCGTACTGCAAAAAGAGCATGTGTTACAAGAATAAAAGGTTTCAGACACCAGATGTTTGCGAACACACGTCAGATATTGATTATGCGGAGAATTTTGTCAAGGTGCCAGGGGGCGGATATTACGAAGGTACATCGAAATATGTTTTAGACAAAGATGTCTTTGAGGAACATGCTGAACATCAGAGCAAATGGATTGAAAACGTATTATGGATTGTTTTTTTCAGTTCAGTAACTGCCGTCCTGACTACGTTAGCCATAACATTATTAGAGGAGTAAAAAAGGAAAATGAGGAATATTTTTAAGACATATCCACCAGACTGCGTCACCTTGTTGATTTGAGAGAAAAAATATTCTGATTCATTGATCCTGAAGAAGACGGATCGAAAGACAGGAGGCAAGACAAATGTATGAATACATAGGAATTATATTAAATTCAGCTGCAGTCATCACTGTAAGCGCTGCATTATATAAGGCAGTTAAGAGTGCGAGAAAAACGGAAGCTGAAATGAAAGAAGAAATTTTTGAATTTGTCCGTAAGGTAAATGAGAGAAATGGAGAAGTGCAAAGAAAAATCTGTGATTTATCAGAAGAAATAAAACAAGGACATATGAAAAGCCTCGAAGAGCGGCAACCGCTTTCGGAAAAAGTTTTTGAAGACTGTTTAACAATTATGGTGTTTTCGGGAGGAATAGAGATAAAAGAAAAACAGCTGGATTATATTGCGGAAGTAGTAATAAAAACAATCGCGTCTGAACTTCCGGAGAAAAAACGTACACCGGAAGTTGTAGAAGAGATTCTGTACAGGGCAAAAAAGAACGTTTCAAAAGCCAATATAAAGATCTGAAATTCAGTAAGAAAGGAGAATTATCATGGTAAAAACCAATGAAACCATTTGCGAAATCAGCAAAGAGGATGAAGAAAAGCGCCTGAATGATGTTGAGAAAATCGTTCAGAACTGGGAAAAAATCCCGGAATATGCCAGAGGGAAATTTGATGGAATTGTATCCACATACGTTTCGTTCTTCCTTCCGGGAGATACAAAAAAAGCCGGCTAAAGAAAGGAGAGCCACTATGGAGCAGACAGGAACATTTAATCCAAAGAAATTTTATGAAATCCTGGCCGGGATCTTATCACGGAAGTACAGTGTAAAGATTACCGTCCAGGAAATAAAAAAAGCAGCATGAAAGATCAGGAGGACGAGCCATGAAAGCAAGAACAATTGAGCAGTATAAGATCCTGAAGTGGATTGAATATAATTTCGCCCCGGGATCTGTCAAGGTTACTTTTGATGGTCGGAAGACAGCAACTATCGTAGATCAAACAGGAGCAACTGCAACAATCAACTGTACAGAAGATGGAACAGTGTATCTGGAGGAAACAGGATGCGAAGAAAATATTTAGCAGCAGCCTATATCGCTGTAATTGAATGGACACTTTCCTGGAATCAGTGGGATGGAGTGATTGAAACCATTCTGGCAGTGTGGATGTTTTGGGGTATGAATCTGACTTTAATGATTATGGTGGAGATGGAGGAGAAAAACGATGCGGATCATAAAAGCCATCAGAAACGCAAAGCGCCTGGAAAAAGAAAACGCAGAACTGCGCAAGGCCATTGAGGAAGCCTTACAGGATTTACAGGATTTAGAGTGCCCTCCGGGTGTCCGGAACTTATCAACCAGTATCCGGTTGGAGAGGGCATTGGAAAAAGTAACGGAGGACGAATCATGAACGATAAGGATCAGGTATGTATCTGGATTATACGCTTTGCAGATTATACATTAGCAAGCTGTTTGGGTACATATCAACAGGCAATGGAAAAAGCTGAGAAAATCAAAGACCTTTACGGCGGCAGCTATACAATCGCATAAAAAGACCCGTACACGGCAATGTACGGGCAAGAGGTTTTACGTCCTCTGGTATTAGACCTGTCTAAACTATACCATCCAGAGGACGTAAGGTCAAGAAGATGCGGGAAAAATCCCGTTTTTATTTTTAAATTTTTTGGGGACAGGCCCCCTTCAAGGCTTGATAAGGAGTATTAGAGATAGGTTCGAGGTGGTATATGAGGTTTGCATACATAAGACATATATGGGAGTGCGGAGAGACTCTGGAGATAGAGGAAAAGCATACGGGCAGATATGGAGCCAGCGGACAGAAGAGACAGAAAAGAAAGAAAGCAACCCCGGAGGATATTGAGAGACAGAATCAATGGAAAAAAGAAAGAGATCTTCGCAGGCTGATCAAGTGGAACTTCGGAAAGCATGATTACTGGATGACTGTCACATACCGAAAAGGGGACCGTCCTACATGGTCTGAAATGATAAAGGATATCCAGAAGCTGATCAAAGATATTCGGAAGCGTTACCGTAAGATCGGAAAAGAGCTGAAGTACATATACCGCCTTCAGATCGGAAAAAGAGGAGGACCGCATATCCATATTCTGGTAAACCGGGTTCAAAGTCAGGACGGAGGGACAGATATCTTCTTTTCGGAGTGCTGGAAAAAAGGACATATCAATTTCCGATCCCTCTACGAGACGGGGAATTTTGAAGACCTGGCAGAGTATATAGCAAAACCAATAGAGGAATGGGAGCCAAAAGAAGCGAAACGATATCACCCGTCCCGGAATCTGATCCGCAAAGAGCCGAAAGAAAAAGTGATCAATCGGAGAAATCTGGTTGATAAGCAGGGGAGAATGATCCCGCCAAAAGCCCCAAAGGGTTATTACATAGATCCGGATTCTGTCCGTATGGGAATCAACCCTGTAACTGGCTACGCCTATAGGCATTACACATTAATAAAACTGGATAGGAGGATTTAAGTGAAACAGGTAGATGCTTTTATTATCACATCCACCAGAGCGCCGGGAAAGACCCGGAAAGCCTGGTATCAATATATTTTAGTCTGCAATGGTCATACTGTGCAGAAAAAAGAGCGGGTGTTGGACACGACCGGACACAGGATGGTGCTGGAATGTGCCATAGCGGCTCTGAAACGCATGAATCAGCCTGCCATGATCACTATACATACAGACTGTCATTACTTTGCGGACGGCCAGAGAAGACTTGCTGCCTGGAAAGATAATGGCTGGAAAAGATCAGATGGAAAAGAACTGAGAAATCTGGACCTGTGGCAGGAAATAGAGGAATTACTGCGTCCTCATGCAGTGCAGTTCCATATCGAAAATATGGAGCTTTATAAAAATCCAAATGAACGCCGTCCGTGTTAGGCAAAATGGGCGTTTGCGGGACTTTGGGGATAAAAAAGTGGATAAAAACCAAAAGACACGTTTTTACTGGTAGATTTCAAGGGCTTCAGGCTGTGGAAACAGGATTTTGAAAGACAGATTTACAAAAATGTCCGCAGAAATCTGCAAAAACAGCCCTCAAACATGGATAAAGTACAAGAAAAAATGCGTCCGCGAAAGGAGAAAATATGGAACAGCTACGATTGACCTTGCCGGAATTAGAGCAGGAAGAGAAACAGATCCGGGAGAATCTGGGAGGGATCGTCCGGAATTTTGTCAAAACAGGGTGGCATCTGTCCCGGATAGACAGATCAGGAGCTTATAAGTTAAAGGGCTATCACTCTGTCACGGAATACGCCCGGGAAACCTTTGGCATGACACCGGACGGAGTAAGCCGGTTCATCCATGTGTACGAAAAATATTCCATTCAGGGAGACACTCCGGAATTACGGGAAGAATACCGGGATTTTAATTTTTCCCAGCTTACGGAGATGCTGCAGCTTCCGGAAGATGATCATGCAATGATCCGGCCGGAAACCAAGCGGGAAGATATCCGTGACCTAAAGAAATTTAATAAGCAGTCCCAAAATAATCCGGACAATCTCCTGAACTGGCAGCAGGATCCGGACGATATCATCCGGGAGGCGGTGAAAGACTTCTTTTTCTCCAGGAAAAAGGATCTGAACGGAATCTACGAACAATATGGTATTGGCCCGTATCCGGAGGAAACTGTAAAACTTATGGCCAGATTCCTATACCACGAGAAGAAACGGAAATTCCAGAACGACCGGGTATTTATAATGCTGTATCCGGATCAGGTTTTTATCAAAAGTTCTGACGGAGAGCTGCATGATATCACCTGGACAGAATTTTTCCAGGTCATGGGAACCATCTTTGACAGCTCGGCAGCAGGGAAAGATACATGGGAGAATTATTTTAACCCAGATCCGGCCGGAGATTCCGAGGAACCAATCCCCGGCCAGGATAACATCATGAACCACCCGGAATACCTCCCAGGGAAACTCCATGGCCGGAAATTCGAACATTGCATGTATCTCCCGGAAGAGGATTGTATTTCCGAAGATTGCGGATCCTGCGAAAAGAAGAGACTTCTGGATCAGCAGGAAGCAAAGGTGCAGAAAAGCGTAGAGATGATCCAAAAAGACCGATGCATAACCGGACAGAGCGGATCAGGACGCTGCGGAGCTGCTTACTATTGTGCGGAACCAGTGGATTGCTGTGCAAAGTGTAACAATGATTGCAATGGCCGCTGTGGGTGGATTGAGAAGCCGAAATCAGTAGATACAGAAACGCCAGAAGAAACTTGCGAGACAGTAATTGCGCCGGCGCAAGCAGAAGTGATTCCTGTAGAGGGCATTGATGCAAAGGATATAAAAACAGAAAAACTTTCCCTGGATAACCTAAGCATCCAGATAAACACAGATGTATGGCCGGAAGATTTATCCGATATCCCGGTACCGTCTGAGTTATTTATCCGGGAATATCTGGAAGAGGAAGAAAAGACACTGAGAGATTACCTGGAATGCGATGGCCTTCCGGAGAGAACAGTTCTCCGGCAGCAGTTAAAGGTAGCCGGGCTCAGGATCCTACAGAATCTGGTAGGAGACGTCCTGGAAACGGAAGAAGATGAAATAATCCAGCCGGAGCTTCCTCGCCTGAAAAACAATGAGGAGCGGAAAGAATGGCTGCGGAATTACAGAACATGGCCGCTTCGCCATGTGGACGCCTACACAGGTGCAAAATACTACGAGTACCGTTTTGATAACGGCGCTGTTCTGGTAGCGGAAGAATGGAAAAGTCAGGGAGACAAATATATACCGGATCATGAAACAGTCTACCTGCACCTGATCGGAGGACCGGAAGCCCCAAGGGGACAATACGGAATCCGGAAATGGGAGACACATGACAGATTCAACCGTTTTCCGGACAGTGAGACTGCGATTGTGGAATTTTTGAAAGCAGTCCAGAAGTAACGGAAAGAGAGATGGAGGAACATAATGGGAAGAGCAGAATTAAGACGCCAGGCCAAGAGCCGGAAGAAGGAACAGGAAAAGATCAGCAAGGTATTAAAGAATGCGGGATTTCCGGAATTTCAGCTTCCTCCGGCGCCGTTAAAGACCACAAATCTTTCCGCGCAGGAAGTGGCTAACATTACCGGTACTAAAATTGCCGTCCTGGAACAGTGGAGAAAGGAACAGACAGAAGAGATCAGAAAAGCCTGCATCATGGAAGCACAGGAAAAATTGGATCAGGCTGAAAATTTTATTACTCTCTGCAATATCATCACATCCTTAAAAGCATTGGAGGGATTCCGGTATGCCAAAGCGGCAGCAGGGTATCTTCTGGAACATTATTCTGAGAGCGTGGCAGCTTCAGAAAAGCAGAATATCCAGAAGACCTACCGGGAGCTCAGTGAGAAATGGGGAATTGAAATGGAATTTGAAGATCCGGATCTTAACAAAGAGATGGGATTTGAAGACGCAAACTGGATGGAGGAATACATAGGCAGAAACATCCCTTATTCCGTTTACGAAAAGATCTGGAACGATTCCCGGAATATCCAGTCCGTATATACCCAGCTTGCAGTGATCTGGGAACTGTGCGAAGAGTTCAGTTTTGCAAAACATAAATCCGGATCCGGGAATATGCTGGACAAGTTTATGCATGGAACAAAAGCAAAGTATGACCAGATCGACCAGATGAAACATGGAGCCCGGGACACCATGAAACTGCTGAAAGAAAAATACGATATCGATATCGGATGGACGGAAAAGACCGAAGAAACCATAAGGAGGTTTGATCTATGAATGCCAGGCAGAAAAAGAAGCAGTTTAAGAAAATTCACGGGGAGAATCCGCCAAAGTGGATGGAATTATGCGGGGAACGCCTTCGGCTCCAGACGCCGAAGCTGATCCGGCAGCAGGAGACAGGGAACCTGAAAGTATTTGTTAAAGCTATGACAGAGAGGAGAAAGAAATGCAGGAAAAGAAGTTGATAGAGTTACTGGATGGTTTAATGAGTACAGCTTGTGATAACTGTAAAAAAATAGAGGGAGTACCACAGGAAGAAACGGACGAGATCTGTGCGGACTGCCCTGCAGGAGACCACCTCTGCGCACTCCTAAACGAAAACAATCGGTATTCAAAAATCGTACTCTGCAGCGAATGCGAATATTATCGCGAAGACGATGACTGCCAGGGAAATGAATTTGCTTACTGCTGGCTAAACAATGGGCTTGATGAAAGTATCAATCCGAATGACGGCTGCAGCAGAGGAAAAAGAAAAGGGTGCAACTAAAATCCATATATATCACACAAATACCAAGGGGCGGTTATCCGCCCCGGAAAGGAGACTATGGACCAGACAGGACTATTATTTCCTAAGACACCAGCGAAAAAGAAGAAAAAACGCCATAAACCAAGTATTTTACAAGATAAGAATCATACCTGTTATCTCTGTATCTTGTTGAATGGAGATCATCATAAACACAGAACTCTCCATGAACATCATATTTTCGGAGGCCCGAACCGGATCCACTCAGAAGAGGAGGGTTTAAAAGTTTATCTTTGCCCGGAACACCACCTGACAGGACCGGCAGCAGTCCACAGATGCCAGGAGACGCAAAACATCCTGCATCAGATCGGGCAGCAGGAATTTGAGAAAAACCACACCAGAGAAGAGTTTAGAAAAATATTCGGGAGGAGTTATTTATGAATGTAAAAATATGGCCCAGAAGCAAGAAAGAAACCGGTGGATACGCATGTATGCCTTTAAAGGGCAATATCCCCCAGGGTAAGAAAGGCTGGAAATTGACCACCTGCCCGGAATGCGGAGAGGCGTGTTGGGAAACACCACTCCTCAAGAGCATCGAACGTTCGGATCCAACATTAAAGGCACTTTGTACACTTTGCGCAATAAAGAAAGGAGCAAAATTAAGATGGATAAAACCTGTGCAACTTGTATCGACAAACGACAACGGTCTCTGTGACCGCAAAGGTATCCTGATCCATGAGGACAATACCTGCGATCAGCACAGAGAGGACTGGAGACAGAGGATGCTGGAGAAGTTTGATAGGAGGGGATGATGGTAAATGTAGAGGAAACAAAAAGATACAAAGCTAAACAGATGCGATACAAAAAATCAATCGCAAAAGATCTTAATTTGGACAAGATAAAAGAAGACCTGTGGGATATACAAGAGGCCTGCGAGGAAATTCGTTGGTACACTGATTCTGAGGACGGAGAAGATTCTCTTGTCAATGCACTGGCCGGAGATGAAGATGAAACTTATGAATTCAAAATGGCATTTGCTGATCTTTGCGCGGAATGTGAAAGAATGCAGGAGGATCTGCAAGAAGAATGGGTTCCAGAGTGCTTCGATATTTTCTTTGTTGCGGCAGGAGCTGGAGATCTGTTTGGTTGGGATTCTTATGAGCAAGATTATTTTGGTATTGATTGCGCGGAACCTTGGGCGGAAGACGAAGCTAAAAAGAAATTGAAGCAAATGACAAAGGATGAACTTATAGCTTCTGTTCGTCAATGCTTCAAGGTATACCAGGCATACATAAGCTTGAAAAATAGGTACGATTCGCTGAAAGCTGCTATTGATATTCTTCGGGATCAGAACACAGGGTATTTGCAGGTGATAAAAGAAATCGAAAAGCTATATGAATTAGCAAGCAAGGACGAGTGGACAATGAACGAGTACAGTAAAGAATCCAGAGAATGGAAAAGATATACAGATGCTCTGCCGCAGGAAGCATGGATTGTTTGAATAATTTAGTATTCAATGAGGAGGGATAAACCATGAATAAAGACTGTAACGGCTGCTTCGGGGCAGCAGGAGACGATTGTCAGAGGTGTCAGGAAGTTGACGAAGTGACGCCACATAAGCTGGATATCACGCCGCAGCTAGCGATCTCTGCAAATAACACTCAATCAGATTACTGCGATACGGTAAGAGCCTCAGGAGACTGCAGTAGCTGCATATTTACTGAGTTGGCACGTTTAGGGATAATATATTATCAGGATCGCCCGTGTACACAGAGAAGAATTACTCTTCCTTCTTTGAACGGAAACACCATCACCTACATAAAAGATGGCCAGCTCAAAAGAGTAACCTGTGGACGGCACGAAGAAGCAGTAGAGTTTTACGAGGAGGTAAGGCATGTACAAAAACAGTGAAGGATACCCTGATCAGACACAGGGAGATGCTATAAACGGTGTCAGACGAGAGGAACGGCAGCGAGCCCTGGAACGCAAACACGGGTACAGCCGTGGGCAGAAAATTGTAATCGAAGCAAAAGTGCGGGAAGATCAAGGCAGCAGACGCATGATTGCAAAGAAGAAAATCACATATACAGTAAAACAACTATTCCCGCATTGTATTCTTTTGGAGGACAAGCATGGACTTCGAATCTGCCCAAGCTATACCAGACTGGAAGCGATGATACGCGGATCAGAAGAGGATTAAGTAATTCAGGAGGAGACAATGGACGAAAAAGAACTGACAGAAAATGAAAAGAAAAAAGAATATCTGAAATCGTATAGGAAAGCACTAAGAAGAGAACAGCGTATTCTTGACGAGATCCAGTGTCTCCGCCTGGATAAAATGTTTCCTTCCATTGTCCAGGACGGGATGCCACACGGCAGCAGTCAGGAGGACTTATCTGGATATGCAGCGACCTTGGATGAAATGATAGAAGATCTGAAAAAAGAACGTCTGGAAAAGGTCAAGATACGCAAGAAGATAGAGCAGAGCATCCGGAACCTGGAGGACGAGGATGAACAGGAAGTGCTGAGATTAAAGTATATAAATGGATGGGAATGGGAAGATATTGCTATAGAGATTGGATATGGATTAAGAAATACTCATTATATCCACAGCAGAGCGTTAAAAAATCTGAGCATTGAATAAAAGTTTGCATAGTATTGCACACTCACCTTATGATATAGTGTAAATGGAATTTGATAAACAAAAATCATTAATTCCCCATCTCACGGCAGTCAGTTTTATAGCCTGGCTGCTGAATCAAAGGCATCTGGCAGCAGTCAGGTGTCTTTTTAATTGCTTATTATCGTACAGCGTGCACAGCCCCAGCAGTATTTACTCATTGGTTTCTTTACTCATTTTAGCCGTAAATACCTCTTTTCTGACGGCATCAATCGGATGTCACATATGGGGCTGGCAGGACTGTATAGGAAATAAACGGCACGAAGGGCGTTAAGCGGGTTCGATTCCTGCGCGTGTCTTTGTCCAAACCGGAAAAGGACATGCGAATGCAGAAACCGGTATTAACATGTTAATAGATGCAGATATAGCTTAGAAAGGATCAAGCGCACGGTGCAAGCCGTGGCATGGCCGGTTCGAGTCCGGCACTGCATCATCAAAAGGAGCAGCAATGGCGAGAGAGTTTGCAAGATGGTTTTATGACAGTTCCGAATGGAGGAAGTGCAGAGCGGCTTTCATATCACACAGGATCTCTGTTGATGGAGGCATGTGCGAGATATGTCATGAAAGACTGGGATATATCGTGCATCACAAAAAGAAACTGACGCCAATAAACATTAACAATCCGGATGTTTCTTTAAGTTTCTCGAATTTGCAGTATGTTTGTCTTGACTGCCACAACAGGGAGCATGGAAAGAAAGGTAAAACAGAAATGAGATGCGCATTTACTGAAGATGGAGATGTAATTCCTGTATCCCCCCCTGAAAAGAAATAAAAATTGCGCCGGCGCAACCGACAGCCTACTTTAAATTTTACGGATGAGGTTTCGCGTGAGGGGTGTGGTATCAAAGTGAAAGAAGGTGATTGAAGTGAAACAAAAAGAGCTGCATGAGATCAATGAGGACGGTGAATTTTTACACAAAATAGAGCTGATCAAGAAGAAGGAAGCGGAACTTAGGAAAAATTACAGTTTTGTGGATGAAAAAAGAAAAAAGAACGCGGATACGCTGATCAAACGTGCGGCGTTCATGGATATCTCCCTGCTGGAACTGGAATCGATCATAAATCTGAAAGGATATGAAGAAGAGTATAAAAATGGGGCAAATCAGTATGGAACAAAGAAGCGGTCACAGGTGGATACTTACAACGTCATGGTAAAAAACCATATTGCCTGTATCAAACAGCTGGAGGACATGATGGAAAAAGACCGGTCAAGTCAGGAGACTGGGGATGATCTGATGGAGTTTTTAAAAGCCGGAAAGTAGCATGTTGGAATTTGAGAAGTATTTTACAGACATCACCGATGGGAAAATCGTAGCCTGCGAAAAGATGAAGCAGGCGGCAGATATGCTCCTGACAAGGTTTTACAGACCAGATGAATACCATTTTGATCCTCAGATTGCCAAAAGACATACAGATTTTATTGAAAAATTCTGCAAGGTTCCTTCTGGAAAGCTTGGAGCGCCGCTGAAACTGGAACTGTTCCAAAAAGCAAGGCTTCAGGCAATTTTTGGATTTGTAGATGATAACGATATCCGTCAGTACAACGAATGCATCATCATCGAAGGACGAAAGAACGGAAAGACCACAGAGACGGCAGCAGTTGAAATTGATATGCTTGTAAATGACCAGGAAGGCGCTCCGCAGATCTACAACATTGCAACCATGCTGGATCAGGCAAAGCTTGGGTTTACGGCCTGCCAGAAGATGATCAGGCAAAGCCCTTTACTGAGCAAGCACATAAAGAAAAGAGCCAGCGACCTCTATTTTGCATATAATTTTGGATTTATAAAAGCCCTGGCAAGCAACAGTAACAGCCTGGACGGTTTGGATGTCCATGCGGCGGTTATTGATGAGCTGGCGGCTATCAAAAACAGAGATATATACGATTTGATCAAACAGGCAATGGGAGCCAGACGGCAGCCATTGCTTTTTTGCATCACAACAAACGGATTTGTCCGTGACGGGATTTTTGATGCGCAGTACGAATATGCATCTGGAATTCTGTCTGGAGAAATTAAAAACAAAAGATTCCTGCCATTTATCTATGAATTGGATAGCATAGATGAATGGCGGGATGAGTCCTGCTGGATCAAGGCAAATCCAGGACTGGGAACTATTAAATCTTATGATTACCTCCGGGAGATGGTTCAGAAGGCGGAAGATGATTTTTCTTTCCGGCCGACAGTCCTGGTGAAAGATTTTAACATGAAGCAGACCGGGGAAGCTGCCTGGCTTAGATGGGAGGATATTCTCAATGAAGAAAAAATCGGAGACAAGAGATTCCGGTATGGCATTGGCGGAATGGATGCTGCAGACAGCGTGGACCTGAATGCTGCGAAATGCCTGTGCATGAAACCAGATGATCCGAAGATCTATGTAAAATCCATGTACTGGATTCCCCAGAGAGTGATTGATGAATTTGAGGGCTCCGGAAAACGTCAGGGAAGAGATAACGTGCCTTACCAGAAATGGAAAGATATGGGGCTTCTCCGGACCGTGGATGATTATCGGGTGGATAAAAGAGTCATGCTGGAATGGTTTATAGAGCTTCAGGAGCAGGAAGATATCTATATCATGTTCATTGGGTACGACCCCTGGCATATTGATGATTCTCTTTTGAGAGATTTTAAAAATGCTTTCGGGGAGAATTGCATGATACCGGTCCGGCAGGGAATCGCTACTTTATCGGCCCCTATGAAAGATTTGAAAGCAGAATTAGGAGCCCACAATATCATTTATGACAACAATCCTATTGATAAGTGGTGTCTGGCCAATACTCAGGTAAAGACAGACATCAATGGAAACATACAGCCCATCAAAGGCGTGGATTCCAGGAACCGGATTGACGGAACCATGGCTCTGATTGATGGATATGTGGTTTTAAAAAATAAATACGATGAATACACAAGTTTGATTTAGGAGGTACCATGCGGAAGTTTTGGAAAAGAGAACCCACTGCGAACGAAAATGCAGACAAACCATCCAGTGGGAACGTGTTAAAAATGGTGACGCTGCGGAACGGCCAGTTTTTCTGTTTTGACGGGAAACTCTACGAGAGTGACATCGTGAGAGCGTGTATCCGGCCAAAAGTAAAAGCTATTGGAAAGCTTGTCGGAAAACATATCCGGGACGATCCAAAAGCAGGAGGATTAAAGGTAAACCCGGATGCAAATATCCGTTTTCTTTTGTCGGAGCCAAACCCGTATATGACCGGACAGCAGATGCAGGAGAAAGTGGCTAATCAGCTTTGTCTGAATAACAATGCATTTATTCTGATTGTCAGGGATGAAAACGGGAAACCCATGCAGCTGTATCCGGTTCCCTGTGTAAGCGTGGAAGCAAAATACAATGACAGCGGGGAACTGTTCATGAAGTTTCTATACGGAAATGGAAAGACAGGGGTGTTCCGTTATTCTGACATTATCCACCTGCGGCAGGACTATAATGACAACGACATTTTCGGAACATCACCAATTCCGGTGCTCGCTCCATTGATGAACCTGATCGGAACCATGGATCAGGGAATTGTGAATGCGATTCGGAACAGTAACGTGATCCGGTGGCTGATAGCTTTCCGCCAGTCTATGAGAGATGAGGATATCAAAAAGTATGTGCAGAATTTTGTGGATAATTATCTGGCAGTGGAAAGCACCACGTTTGGAGCGGCGGGTATTGACAGTAAAGCGGATATCCAGAGGATTGAGCCGAAGGATTATGTACCAAACGCAATGCAGACAGAAAAAGTGGTGGACCGCTTGTATTCCTACTGGGGCACCAACAAAAAAATCGTGCAATCCAGCTATACCGAAGATGAATGGACAGCATATTATGAGGCGGAGATTGAACCGGTAGTAGTCCAGATGCATCAGACCTATACAGTGGCGCTGTTCAGCCGGAAAGAAAGAGGGTTCGGGAACCGGATCGTTTTTGAAGCAAATAACCTTCAGTGCGCCAGCCTTACTACAAAGCTGGCTTTCCAGGCGATGGTAGACCGTGGTGCCATGACTCCCAATGAATGGAGGGAAACCATGAATCTTGCGCCTATTGAGGGCGGCGATCAGCCAATCCGAAGATTGGATACCCAGGTGGTAAACATTCTGGAAGACATGCTGGACAAGATGAATGGTGAAAACTATGTGCAAATGACAGCGTTAATGGGACAGCTCCTGAAAAATGCTTACCTGGAAATGCACGGAGGAGGTGAGAGAAGTGAAACATAAGATTGATATAAGGGGTGTCCTGATACCAAACGATTACAAATGGTATTACAGCTTTTTTGGCGAAGACAGCACCTGCCCCCGGGATATCCAGAACATCATTGATGCTGCTGTGGAAGGAGATGAAATTGAGGTTTATATCAACTCGCCTGGCGGTGTGATAGATGTTGGATCCGAAATTTATACGCTGTTGCACAGTTTCGGAAATGTAAAAATCTACATTACCGGAGAGGCCTGCAGCGCCGCTTCCATTGTAGCAATGGCAGGATACTGCGAAATGTCGCCGACAGCTCTTATGATGGTACATTGCGTATCGTCCGGAGCAAGAGGAAACCACTCTGATATGGAGCATATGGCAGAAACCCTCCGGACGGCAGACCGGGCGCTTTGCACGGCATACACGGCAAAGACCGGAATGACCGAAGCAGAAGTTCTGGAAATGATGGAACACGAAACCTGGATGACTGCAGTTCAGGCGAAGGAAAGAGGGTTGATTGATGCGATCATGTTTGAGGAAAAAGAAGAGGAAACACCTCTTATGGCAGGACCGCTTTTTGAACTTCCGGACGAAGAAAAACTGAACAGAGCAAGAAGATTGATGAAAGAAGAATCAAGTAAAACCATCCCAACCGACTTATTAAAAGCCGAATGGGATTTTTTAATGTTAAAAGGAGACAGAAAATGAACAAAAAACAGTATGAAGAAAAAAGAAACAGCCTTATGAATGAGGCCCAGGCTCTTATCAACGAAGGTAAGACCGAAGAAGCTCAGGCAAAAATGAATGAAGTAAGAACGCTTGATGAAACATGGGATGCGATTGCGCAGGTCCAGGCAGATTTTAACGCCATGAACAGAGAACCGGCAGCAGCAAATCCGTTTGGAAATGTTGCAGGCGGAATTCTGAATCTTGGAGCAAACGTGGAAGAGCCGGAAGATATGTATGATTCCAGAGAGTACCGTATTGCATTCATGAATTATGTTGTGAATGGAAAAGCAATTCCGGAGAAATTCACAAACGCAGCCGGTCCCACAAAAACACCGGATATCGGAGCAGTGATCTCTCCGACTGTGATCAATAAGATCATCGAAAAAATAGAGGCAACCGGAATGATCCTTCCGCTGGTGACCAGAACCGCATTTGCAGCAGGAGCTGTGGTACCGACATCTGCTGTGAAACCGGTAGCCACATGGGTAGCAGAAGGCGCTACCTCTGAAAAACAGAAAAAGACCACAGGGCAGATCGACATTAAAGGCTACAAACTGAGATGCGCAATCTCTATGACGCTGGAGGCATCTGTAATGTCTCTGCAGATTTTTGAGACTGTGTTTGTTAAGAGCGTATCCGAGGCAATGGTAAAAGCTATTGAGGAAGCGATCCTGAATGGTGATGGATCCGGAAAACCAAAAGGTGTTTTGAAAGAAACGGCTCCGGAGGGTCAGAATGTTGCTCTTGCAAAAGCAAAAACGATTGATTATAAGATCCTCTGTGAAATGGAAGCGGCGCTCCCGCTTGCTTACGAAAATGGAGCAGTCTGGAACATGACCAAAAAGACTTTTATGGAGTGCGTGGCAATGACAGATTCCGCAGGCCAGCCGATTGCAAGAGTAAATTACGGGATCAATGGCAAGCCGGAAAGAACCCTGCTGGGAAGAAGAGTGATCCTGAATGACTATATGACTTCCAGCAGTGCTGCTCTTTCCGGTCCTACAGTAGTGGCATTCCTGTTTGACTGGACAGATTATATGTTTAATACAAACTATGCAATGACCGTTAAGTCCTATGAAGACAACGATACAGAGGATCAGGTGACAAAAGCAGTGATGATCTGCGACGGAAAAGTGATCGACAAGAACTCTCTTGTTACCCTGACCAAAGCAAATGCCTGATGAGGTAATGGTTTATGACATACACAGAGACGGAACTTGAGATCACAGTGGACTGGTTAAAGGACATGCTCAGGGAAAAGTCAAGAGTCGCAGATTCAGAGATTCGAGATCTTATTGAATCCTGCGTATTGGAGTTAAAGATCGCCGGAGTACAGGGGAAACTTACAGATCCCCTGTACCGGCAGGCGGTAAAGCTCTATGCAAAAGCTCACTTTGGATATGATTCCGACAGCGAAAAGTTTTTGAAAGCGTTTCAGAACCTGAGAGATTCCATGGCTTTATCCGGAGAATATGGAGGTACAGGAAATGGATTATGAAGGTGTATTAATCTGGGAGGAAACAGGGAAAGACGCTGACGGATTCCCGCAGACCATTCAGCATAAAACTCCTGTATATTTAAGGGAAACTGCTGTTAAAAGAGCGGAAGCCTATGAAGCCATGCGGTCAGGTGTGAAACTCTCGGCGGTTTTTCAGGTACGACTGGAAGACTGGGAAGAAACCCGTCATCTCAACAATGGAAAACCTGCGTATGCGGAAAAAGTTGTGATTGATGGGGTAGAGTATGACATCATAAGAGCATACAAGCCGGATAAGTCCATGGTTGAGCTGACCTGCAGTTAGGATGGTGATCTGTTGGGAATCAAAATGATTGGACTGGATGTTTTTGAAAAAGAACTGATGGAGCTTGGAGATGCAGAAGATATTGCAAAACAGGCGATTGATGCAGCCACCCCGATTCTGGTGGACAGCCTAAAGTCTGAAATTGAAAAGGCAGCTAACAAAGGGTATGCAACCGGAACTCTGAAAAACTCCATAAAAGCCACAAAGGCTACGGCCAATAAACAGGGATGCTTCGCGGCGGTCAGACCGACCGGAGTTGATGAAAAAGGCGTTCGAAACGGAGAAAAGTTGGGGTACTTGGAAAACGGAACCAGCAAGCAGATGGCGAAACCGGTATTAAGAAAAGCAATTGAGAAATCTGAAAAAGCGTGTCTTGAAGCCATGCAGAGAAAGTATGATGAGGTGACGAAGTGAGTGTGAACCAGATGATTGAATCTGCATTGCAGCCGATCTGTTCCAATATATGGCCAATAACCTGTCCAGATGATAACAGCCCGGCAGAATATATGACGTATAATCCGGAATACGAAGCTCCTGGAGCATATGCAGATGATCGAGATCAGGATTGGATCCATTATATGCAGGTCCATTTGTTTACGAAAAAAAATTATATCAAAAAGAGAAGAGAAATCCGTCAGGCATTGCGCCAGGCGGGTTTTTTGGTAACAGAAATTGAAACAAGCTACGAAAGGGAAAGCGGATATTATCATCTGACCTTTTCGTGCTACATAGAGGAAAGCGAGGAATAATCATGGCATTTGTAGGATTAAGAAAACCTTTTGTTGCACCTTTGACAGACGGAAAAACGTACGAAAAGCCGTTTTTTTGTGGAAAGGCAATCGGGATTACCGTAACACCGTCCTATGCGGAAGGCGGATTGTACGGGGATGATGTACAGGCGGAATATGATAAGGAATTCCGGTATGCGGATGTAAGCTTAAATACCACAACACTTCCGAAAGAGGCTCATGAAAAGATGTTTGGCCATAAAACGGAGGAAACAGATGTTGTAGTACATAATGTAGACGATGAAGCTGGATTTGTAGGAATAGCCTGGATCTCTCTTGAAAAAGTGGATGGAAAAACAAGTTATGTTGCGAATTTCCTTCCAAAAGTAAAATTTTCGGAGCCTGCCGGGGATTATGCCACAAAGGGAGAAAATATTGAGTATAAAACCCCGACGATCACCGGAAGAGCCCTGGCAAACGATGAAGGGGTATGGAAAAAAACAAAGCCCTGCACATCAGAATCAGAGGCGGTTACACAGATCACAACTGTATTTTTTAAACAGGCATCAGAGGCGTCTGCCAGGGGGAAATAAATGTTTGAAAATAAGCTAAATACTATTACATTATCCGGAAAAGAATATCCGATGAAGTGTTCTATTTTAGTCCTGGAGAAGATCCAGGACAAATACGGAACACTGGAAGAATTTGAAGAACGCTTGAGCATCTTTGAAGATAGTCCTGAAGAAGATACAGGGACAAATGAAGCAGAAGAAACCTCAGAGGAAGGTTCCGATGAAAAAACAGAAGAAAAGCTGGATATAAAAGTGAGATTTCCAAGCATGACGGCCGTGTGTGACGCTCTTTATTGGTTTATCCAGGAAGGAGAAGAAATTACGGCAGAGGAAGAGGGAAGAAAACCTGTAAAATACAAGAGAGAATCTCTTGCGAGAAAAATGGATCTTTCTCTGTTTGCGGCAGCGCAGATTCTCCGGAGAGAGTTCAGCCGGAGCTTTGCGTTAAAAAACCGGGAAACCACGAAGGCGGATCCGAAAATGAAGAATCTGTAAAAATTGATTTTGCATGGATCGCTTTCGTGGGAATGCAGATCGGATACCGGGAATCGGAAATTGCACACATGTATTACGGAAAATGGTTTGAACTTTTCCGGCAGTTTAAATTTTATCATAACGTAAAAATGAAAAGAGCCACTTTTGAACAGAAAAAAGTGGAATCTCTCATGGATCTGTAGCCCTGTGATTTTGTTTACAGGGCTATATCTATTATCAGGGGGAACTATATGGCGGCAAAAAAGATAGGAGCAATCATCGCCCTTGATGGCGAGAGAGAATACAAACAGGCAGTCACGAGCTGCAAAAAAACATTAAGCCAGTTAAAGGCGGAAATGGAGCTTGTAAAAGCAGAAACAGAAGGACAGGAAGACAGTCTTGACAGCCTGGGGAAAAAGCATGAAGTTTTATCTAAGATCCTGGATGCGCAAAAACAGAAGCAGCAGGAAGTTGCCAGAGGCCTTGACCATGCCAAAGAATCCTACACAGAAATGGGAGAAAAAATAGAGTCTCTTCGGGATACTTTGGAACAGGCAACAAAAAAACTGAAAGACATGGAAGAGGCAGGGAATTCTTCAGAGGAAGAACTGAAACAGCAGAAAGAGCAGGTAGAACAGCTGACAAATGCTCTGAAAAAGTCTGAAGAAAATTATGAAAAGGCCGCAAACCGTATCCAGACATGGGAAACTGATTTGATCAAGGCAAAGACAGAGACAGCAAAGGCAAGCAATGCTGTGGATGAAAACGCAAAAGCCATGAAACAGGCGGCAGACGCCACAGAAGAGTATGGACAGAGCTTGGAAGAAGTCAAAGAAGAGGCTGCAAAAGGAGCAGGCGGACTTGGAGGATTGGGAGACGTACTGGGAAAATTAAAAAATCCGATGGCTGTTACTGCGGCAGGAGCGGCGGCTTTAGGCGCAGCATTTACAAAGGCGGCAAAAGAAGGGGTACAGTTTGCTATAGATCTTCAAAGCGCTTCCGCAAAACTTCAGGGTGCGACCGGCGCATCCGTGAAGGAAATGAAGCAGTATGAAGAGGTTCTGAAAGATATTTACGCCAACAATTACGGGGATAGCCTGGAGAGTGTGGCGGAAGCCATGCAGAAGGTGAAGCAGTACACCGGGGAACTGGATTCTTCAGAACTGAAAGATATGACAGAGAATGCAATGGCTCTGGAAGATGTGTTTGACATGGACCTGTCAGAAACGATCCGTGGTGTCAATGTATTGACGAAAAAGATGGGGTTATCTTCCAAAGAGGCGTTTGATCTCATGGCAAAAGGTGCACAGAACGGTCTGAACAAAACAGATGAGCTGGGAGATAATATTGCGGAATACGGGCCATTGTGGCAGCAGGCGGGATTTTCTGCAGAAGAAATGTTTACGATTCTTCAGAACGGACTGGATTCCGGCGCATACAGTCTGGACAAAGTGAATGATTTTGTGAAAGAATTTGCGATATCCTTATCAGACGGAAGAATTGAAGAAAATTTAAGTTCATTCTCTACGGAAACCCAGAACCTTTTCCGGGCTATGAAAGAGGGGAAAGCAACTTCCAAGGACGTTTTTTATTCTGTGATCGAAGATCTGAAAAGCTGCACCAATGAGCAGGAGGCGCTGACTTTGGCCAGTACGGTATGGAGTTCCTTGGGGGAAGATAACGCCATGGATGTGATACGTTCTCTTACCGAGGTAAATGACGCATACAAAAATGTCAATGGCACAATGGAATCCATTAAAGAGATCAGCTATGACAGCGTGGAAAGCAAACTGGAATCACTGGGGAGAAAAGTGAAGACAGAAATTTTGGAGCCGATTGCAGATGATGCACTTCCTGTTATAGATAAAGCTCTGGATGGGATAGGAAAAATATTGGATGGAATCGCAGAGAAAGTAAATCCACCCAAAACAGCTCTGGAAGAATTTACAGATGAAGTTGCGGAAAATAATCAACAGGTCAGAACAGTACTTGATAACGTAGAGGAATCTATGGGAAATGCTCATGCACAGGCAGAAAAACTGGATGAATACAAAAAAACTCTTTTGGAATTGAACGGGGTAACTGAAAAGACGGAGTATCAGAAATTCCAGGTTAAAAAAATTGTAGAAGAGCTTTCGGATACAATACCGGAATTATCCGAAGCGTGGAATGAAGAGACGGGGAGCATCAATCTGTCAAATAAAGAACTTACTGCGTTGATGGAAAACCAGGAAGCCTATATTATTCAGGCAGCAGCCATAGAGGCGAAAAATCAGCTGATTAATGAAGGGTTTGAAAAAATGCTTTCTGCAGAGAAAGCGAAAAGCGCTGTTGATGAGCTGAAAAAATCTCTGGAAGAAATGGAAGAAACAGAGAACTTTGAGGCGTTAATCGGTATTAATGATGAGCTTCTTGGACAGTACACAGACTTAAAATCACAGCTGAGTGATGCCGAAGAAGAATATCAAATGGCAAAGACTGCGGTAGATGATTACAATATCAGTCTTGAGCAAGCCAAGGAAGATATTGATACTACATCTGAAAAACTCGGCGGAATGGTAGCAGCTCAGGGAGAGGCAAAAGAAAGTACAGAAGCACTTACCGAAGCTCAGGGAGCAAACGGAGAAGCCGTGTCTGGCCTTGCGGATGGAATTGAGCAGGATACGGGGCGGATTATTGAGAGCTATGTAAGTTACAAAGATACTGTACTGGAATCCATACAGGCTCAGATGGACATGTTCAGTGAATTTGATGCAGGACAGGAGATCACTACGCAAACATTGCTGAATAATATGCAGTCACAGATTGACGGTGTGACTGCATGGGCAGACAATATGGAATCGCTGGCAAGAAGGGGAATTGACGAAGGCCTCCTTCAACATCTGGCAGAGTTAGGACCGGAAGGGTATGCATATGTGCAGGCATTTGTGGATGCCACTCCTGAACAGCTAGAACAAGCTAATGAATTGTGGAGACAATCTCTTGATTTTAAAAGCGGAACTGCAGAAGCGGTGGACTCTGCATTTCAGACGTTTACAGAAGATATATCCGGCGGAAAAGAGAAGATGCGGAAAGCCATGGAAGACCTTGGTATCAATACCTGGGATGGATTTAAAAACGTCATTGCAGACAAGCAAAAAGAAGCGGAAGAAAGTGGACAAGAGTTACTCGAAGCCTTTATGAAATCTGCTGAACAGACTGCAGAAACACACAGCCCGTCCAAACGTACGGAACGTCTTGGAAAATATACGGTGGAAGGTCTAAAAAATGGAATTGCACGAAATACTAAGCTTGCCACAGAGGCTGCAAAAAGCATGGCAACCAGGACCATTACATCAGTAAACAACACTTTAAAACAGGATAAATTTTACCAGTATGGACAAAGAGTGCCGCAGGGTCTTGCCCGTGGAATTTCCGCAGGAAAAATGGCGCCGATCAACCAGGCAAGGAGCATGATTGAATCTGTACGGATTGTAGCATCCAGAACTCCGTCTTTGTACAATCATGGATTAAACCTTGCTTATGGACTTGCCAATGGAATTTACGCCGGAAGCTCTTCTGTGGTCAATGCAGTATCTTCCATGTGTGCGGCTGCTGTCAATCAGGCAACAGCAGATCTTGGTATTCATTCTCCATCAAAAGTGTTTGAAGAACTTGGCGAATACACTGCAGAAGGTTTTGGGATTGGATATGAAAAAGAAATATCTAAAGTAAACGATATGATCAGAGACAGTATTTACAGTCCGGAAACGGAAAGAACAGGAATTGCTGAAGCAGGGGCAAACAGTGAGATGGCTGATATGTTCCGATCATATCTACCGTATCTGAGAATTATTGCAGAAAAAGAGTTATCTATGTATCCATCCAGAAGAGCATTTGAAAAAGATGTTACGCAAATTGTAGACAGCGGCTCCACCAAGATAAAAAGAATCAAGGAAGCGGCAAGGGGGTATTGATTTTGTACGATATTCAGATAAATGGAAAAACAGGGTCAAGTGTTGGTGTGATCGTACAAAAACGCCCGAATATACCGTCTCCGGAGAAAGTGTATGACACGATCGAAATTCCTGGAAAGGACGGCGTGCTGTACCGGGATACCGGAACGGTAAAGGATATAAAAATCGAAATCCCACTTGCTTTCCGGGAACAGAATCCTGACCTGTGGATGGAAAGGTTAAGAGCTGTTAAAACATGGCTGCTGTCCGGAGTGGACAATCAATTATCTTTTGCGGATGATAAGGATTATTTTTACCGGGTAAAAAAAGTAACCGTAGGAACTGCAGAAAGAGCGGTCAAAAAACAGGGAAAACTTACGGCAACCTTTTGGTGCGAGGGGTATATGTACCTGCAGAATGGCGCGAAAGAACAGCAGTTAAGCTCCTTACTGAATAATCCGGGCGAAAGATGTCTGCCTGTCTACAAGATTATTGGGGAGGGAATGTGTACCGTTACCATTAATGGAAAACAGATGAAGGCCAATGTTGGCCAGAATCTCACGATAGATACACAGAGGAAACTTGCTTATCGAACAGACGGTACTATGCAAAATACTGCGATATCTGGGAACTACGAAGATATGATTTTGATTCCCGGAAGAAACAGTATATCTGTAACAAGCGGGTTTACTTTGACGGCAATCCCAAACTGGAGGTGCTATTGACATGATACAGATCTACGATCCGGGAAATACGAAATTTGACTTTAATGGAGATGTGACGCTGGATCCATACAGCTGCGAATGTACCATGGTTTTAAATGATGCGTGGAGCCTGGAGCTGGAAGCGCCGATTGATGAAGATGAGAAATTTAAGCATATCGTAAAAGAGGCAGTGATATCCGCCCCAACGCCAATATCAGACAAGCAGCTTTTTCGGATATACGACACAGAAAAGACAGATGATTCCATAACAGCAATAGCCCTTCCTGTATTTTGCGATTCTAAAGACGACCACGCTTTGTTGGATGTCCGCCCTACTGGAAAAAATGGACAGCAGGCTCTTGATATTCTTTGCGCCGGCTCAAAGTATTCCGGAGAATCGGATATTACAAAAGCGGCAACTGCATACTATGTCCGTAAAAACCTGATGGAGGCGATAAATGGTGATATTGATCAGTCTTTTGTAAACCGTTGGGGCGGGGAAATCCTGTATGATAATTATAAAATTATTATAAACCAGCGTGTAGGCGGGAATTATGGAGCAAGAGCGGAGTTCGGGTACAACCTGGAAGGAATCAAAGAACACGTTGATATGAGCAGCGTTGTAACAAGGATTATCCCAGTTGCATACAACGGATATACACTTGAAGGAAAGGCTCCGTGGGTAGATAGCCCGAATATAAAAAAGTACCAGAAAATCTACACAAGAACGATAGAATTCAGCGAAGTAAAGCTGAAAGAGGATTCCACAGATGACGATGAAAATGCCTGCAATACTCTGGAAGAGCTTAGAAACAGACTGATAGAAGAATGTCAGAAACAATATGCGGCCGGAATTGATCTCCCGGAGATAACATACGAAGTAGATATGATCTCACTGGAAGGCACGGAAGAATACAAGGACTACAAAGACCTTGAAAAAATTGGTTTGGGTGATGATGTAAAGTGCAGTCACCATGTTCTGGACATTGAAATCACAGCAAGAGCAACAGAATTAGTTTATGACTGTATCAATAGGCGAAATAAAAAAGTCAAATTAGGAAAGTTTACCAAAACCGCATTTGACAGCCAGTTTGAAACAGAACACAGGGTAGATTCTATCACCAACCCTGATGGAACCATCATGGCAGAAAAGGTACAGGGTATCCTGAACGGAATCTACACACAGCTGAAACTGCAGTCTACTGTGGCCCAGAAAGTAAAAGGCAGAGCATTTACTGTTGAGGACCTGGATCCGGACAGCCCTCTTTATGGCTGCATGACATGGGGAACCCAGGGACTGCAGCTTGCAACCAAAAGGACAGCAGACGGTAGAGATTGGGACTGGACGACAGCAGCTACAGCACAAGGTATTGTTGCGGATGCGATTATTACAGGGCTTCTTTCGGATAAAACCGGCCGAAACTACTGGAATCTGGATACTGGGGAATTCCGGTTATCTGCAGATGCGTTTAAGGTAGATGATCAAACGGTAGAGGATTATATCAATGGCAAGATTGACAATGCCACAGCCCAGATCCGCCTATTAACTATGCAGCTCTCCAATGATATGTGTTCCGTGGCCACTGAGGCAGACGGTACAGGCGGAGATTACAGCGAGTGCTATACAGAGGTCATGCTGCTTATTGGTACCACGGATATCACCGACAGTGACAAAGCGCAGTATACAGTCAATCCGTCCGCTGGCGTGGATGGAAGCTGGGATCTGACCAGGAAACGATACACGGTAAGGGACATGTCCGAAGACAACGGATCCGTGACGATCACAGCAACTTATGTCGGTATCACGGTATCTAAAGTGTTTTCCGTCTCCAAAGCCAAAGCTGGACTGCCGGGAAGCAATGGAGACAGCGTGGAGAGTATCACGGAGTACTATGCGGTATCCTCAAGTAGCACAGTAGCGCCCAGTCAATGGTACAAAACTCCTCCACAAATGACGGAGCATAACAGATATTTGTGGAATTATGAGACATTTATCTATTCGGACGGACGTACCGAGGATACTCCAAAGCACGTGATCGGAGTTTACGGTGCAACAGGTCAGGACGGAAACGGAATCTCCAGTATCACAAACTACTATCTGGCAACATCCCAACAAAGCGGAGTGACTACATCTACCTATGGATGGACGACCACTCCACAAACCATGACAGAACAGAAAAAGTACCTGTGGAACTACGAGATCATTACCTATACAGACAAAACTGTATATACAGTAGCTCCACACATCATCGGAACTTATGGAGATAAGGGAGAGGATGGCCGTACATACATCCTGCAACCGGATACCCTGGTAATAAAACAGGGGGCCGATAATGTGTATACACCTCGTTCCGTTACGTTTTCAGCCTTTTACCGGGATGGCACGACTGCATCCCGGACTCCGTACTCTGGACGGTTTAAAGTGGAGGAATCTACAGACGGGACTTATTATTACACAAAATATACCTCTTATTACGATGAAAGCAGCCATACTCACACGCCCACATCTACTGATGTAAAAAGTATCCGGTGTACGCTTTACGCTTCGGGCGGAACAAGCACACCATTGGATATCCAGAGTGTTGCAGTGGTGCGGGATGTTGATAACCTGACACAGGAAGAGGTTTTTAATATCCTCACCGATAACGGCGGACTGCAGGGGATCTTTATGAAAGATGGGATGCTGTATCTTAATGGATCTTACATTAAGTCCGGTAAGGTTTCCGGAGAGTATGTGGATGCCAGAAACCTCACTGTAACCAACTCATCCGGGCAAAAGACCCTGGCTATTGACTCCTACGGAAATGTCTCCCTGATGGTGAGCACTTTTAGCTTATCTGGAAAGGCTGTTGCCACAGAAGACTATGTATCCAATAAAACTGCCCAGGCGTTATCTGAGGCTAAGATCTATGCGGATCAGAAAACCGGAAACCTTCTGAAGGGCGCTGATTTGTCCACAGAAAGCCTGAACCAGTACTGGAACACTTCCGGAACTATCATGCAGGGACAGTCGGATCCGGACGGCGGAACAAAGGCTGTAAGACTGTATGGTACATCTGGGGATTGTTTTATATCTGCCAGGTACAGCAATAATAATCCGGTAAAGGCAAAAGGACAGTACGAGATCCGTGTGTGGCTAAAATCCAATACGTCACGTACGATCATGGTATCTTTAAACCGTGTCACGTATAACTGTGCATTAACCAGCACCTGGAAACAGTTCCGGTTTACCGCCCCGGTCACAACGCCAAACACTCAGGGGTACGAAAACTTTACAATTGGAGGATTTGCAAGCATCGGATCCGGAGCCTACGTCTACGTGTACAATCCTGAAGTGGTACATAGCTATTCGCCGGCAGATATCCTTGCCATGCTTACCAACAATGGCGCCATGGACGGGATTTACATGTACAACAATCAGCTTTATGTTAAAGGCAAGTACATTGATGTTGATGACCTGAAAGCACTTAATGCCACGATAGGTGGGTTTAACATAGGAAATGCATCCATTGCCAATGGATGTACAGGACTGACATCAAAAACCAAAGGTGTATATATCGGTACAAACGGATTAAGATTTTATTCCAGTGATTCCAATGGACGGGAAAGCAGCTTTACTTTTAATACGTCCAATGGTTCTTTTGCTATTGTTGGGGCCGCTATCAAGATGGGAGATTCCAGACTTTCTTATGATGATGGGGCCTTGACGGTTAAGTATGGTCTGCATGTTTATGCGACCCGCAGCGGTGATTTTGGAGATGGATCCACAGGAGAAATTATTTTTAAAGGACTTCCGGCAACCAGTGGCGGAACACATCTTGTCCGGGAAAGCGGTACAGCAATCATTGCAGCACTGTCTTCTTCCTCAAAGCGGTACAAAGATCACATTGCTATGTTAAAAGATGCTGAAGCAGAGAAGTTGCTGGATATCCCGGTTGTGTGGTTCAAATACAAAGAGGGATATCTGGTAAAGGGGGACCGCTTTGTAGACAAGCCCATGCCGGGATTTTATGCAGAGGATGTTTACCGGGCGTTCCCGGAGTGCGCAATGGTCAATCCGGATACTTCTGTGGAGGACTGGAATTACCGTACCCTGATCCCCCCAATGTTAAAGCTGATTCAAAATCTATACAAAGAAATCAAAGAGTTAAAGGAGAATATGTCATGAATGAAGTAGCAAGACCTCTTGTTTTGGTGATCGAAGATGCCAAAAACATGCTGATGAATGCAGTAGTTAACGTGAAGGAACAGACAGGCTTACCGTCCTCTATACTGGATGGGATCATATCCGGGATCCTGGCGGATCTCCGGAAGGACGCCTGCAGTGAGATCTCCATGGCGGCAATCCGAGAACGTCAGGCGTTGATGGAGAAACAGGCAAAGCAGGAAAATGAGAACAATCAGGAAGAAAAAGCTCCGGAAAAGGAGGGATAAAATGATCACAGCAATATTTAATCCAGACAGTACCATGGCCAATGCCTACGGCTTGTGGCAGTACGACTACGGCCAGATGCTCAGGATCCAGGGACTGCATCTTCCGTCCGCGGTGGAAATCCATTTTTCCCTGCAGGAAACCGGCGGCACAGCATTAAACCGTGTCGGTGTCACAAAGGATGGTGTCACAGATGTAGTGATTCCGGACAGTATGCTGCAAAATGACGGCGCCACATCTGACTATAACATTTTTGCTTTTATTTACTTAACTGATGATACATCCGGCCAGACAGAATATAAGATTAAGCTGAAAGTCAAATCCCGTCCAGAACCAGAAGTCCCCGGCGGCGGAGAAGACCCGGATATCTTTCGCGAGGCTGTCCAAAAGGTAAAAGAATCCGCAGACAAGGCGGCAGAATCGGAAAAACAGGCAGAGGGCTGGGCTCATGGTCGGGAAGATCTTCCAGAACGGGCGCAGGATAACGCCAGGTATTATGCCGGACAGGCAGCTGACACTGCAGCCAAAATTCCCGGGAGGGTGGAAGAGGCAAAAGAAGAAATCGACCGGTACGTCCAGGGGAAAGAAGAGCAGTTAAAAGGCGAAACAGGAAACGTATACTTTGCAGCGTTTAAGGTGGTCAACGGCCGGCTTAAGATGTACTCGGATCCGGAGATCGACAAGGTACGGTTTATCCGGATCGGAAGCAGACTTTTATACCGACTGAATTTTTGAAAGGAGAATCTATGAAAACAGAGAATCATTACACGGAAACCGACCTGGGAAATATATCCTTAAATCCCCGAGGCGAGTATGCCCCGGAATCGTTTTATGAGTACCTGGATACTGTAAGCTTTGATGGCGGATCCTATATGTGCCTGGCGGAACTGGGTACTAAGATAACTGGTGTGGCACCGGTACCGGGAACCAATACGGAACACTGGCAGATCTTAACTCTTCCAGGCGGTCTCACACCGGAATACATCACCATGCATGATGAGGTCATCGAAAAATCAAAACAGGTGGAAGTGTCCAGAGCGGCCGTAGAACTCTCCCAGAGTGAGATTGAGGCTATGCAGGAGGATGTTGCTCAGCTCCATAAAGACACACAGGATTCTGCACAGAGCGCACTTGTCAGCAAAAATCAGGCGGCAGGATACGCAAGTGCGGCAGATACGTCCAGACAGGCGGCAGAGCGCGCCAAACAGGATATAGACGCCCAGATCCCCAATATCGATGCCAAATTACAGGCGGCACTGAACGAGATCGACACCACCAGACAGAGTGCCAACACAGCTGTCAAAAAGCAGGAGGAGCTGTCTGTCCAGGCAGTTAAAGACCAGACGGGAACGTACATCACCGAGCAAAAAAACCTGGCAAAACAGGAATTGGATGAAAAAGTCAATGATTTTGGACTGAATGTAGATGCCATTAAAAAACAGGTTGCGGACGAAGGAAGCAAACAGGTAGAAGCAGTACGTACCGCCGGAAATACAGCTGTACAAGAAATAGGAACTGTAAAAAGCACGGCGGTACAGGAAGTGCAGACAGAGGGTACTGCCCAGATTGAAAAGGTATCCGCAAAAGGAACTGAACAGGTACAGGCAGCCGCAGACACCGGCGCACAACAGGTACAATTGGTTAAAACAGAGGGGCAAAAACAATTGGCAGATGTGCAGCAAGCCGCTCAGGAGATCATTGCTGACCGGGAGCAGATCAACACCAACAAAAAGGATATAAGTGACCTTAAAACCTCTGCCTACACAGATACGTTCTTCCGGAACTTTTTTGCCATGCAGCGAACCGGAAAGAAGTATACAGTACGCTTTCCTTTATGGGAGACGTCCCAGGTAGCCACAGGTGAAAAGCTGGACGATAATACAGGGCTTATCGTGGAAGCGTCCACAATTACAGAAAAAGGCAGAGACGATTACGAAACCATTCCACTTTTCCGGACTTATGATTGCAATGTAGAGAAAATTGACGGGAAACTGAAAATCACTGCCATGAAGGGCGATGTAGGGTTTGATCCAAAAGAAAAAGATACCTTTGTCCTTGGTATGCCTTATTACCATAAAGCGTGGGAACAGGACGGATACTTATACTATTCCAGATCTGATACTCCGCACGAAGGATATGTACTTTGCCCGGAAGCGAGAAAAACAGATGGCATGCGTAATTTTTGTCTTTACGGAAAATATATAGCTGGAAGAAACTCTCAGGGAACACTTGGATCATACTATGGAGTAAACCCGACAAGAAACTTGCTAAGCTACAACAACAACGTAACGGAAGCAAAGAAACGTGGAGATGAATACTGCTTTGGAAGCAGCTACGATTACGCATACATCCAGACTACATTTTTACTTAAATATGCAAACAAAAACTGGAACAACGTCCTCGGTGGATGCTTTACATATAATTATCAGTATCTTGTGTCTGTTCCGGAATCCAATGCAAAACGTGTTGCTCTTAAAAAAACAGAGGCGGACAAGTTTTTGATCGGATCATGTGTAATAGTTGGAGACTCAGGAGATGGCAGCAAAGCTCCGGACAGAGGTGCCACAGTAGCATATAATTTATGCGATTCTGCCAAAATCCTTGACATCGTGGAGGTAGACGCGGAAAACAAGGCTCTTGTGCTGGACATCGCAAGCAATATTACTACTACCGCCACCACATGGGTCAGCTCGATCCACTGGGAAAGCGGATTCTCGGACGATATCCTCGGAAGAGATGGTTGTTTCTGCCAGACAAAAAGTCAGATATCATCGATGTTATACCCTTCCGTGATCCAAGGAATTGAATTAATGGTAGGTGGCTATGAAGTACCCGGAAATACATTTATGGATATCGTAGACGGACTCACAAGAGATGTTTATGTTTGTATAGATTCCACCAAGCTTACTACCAATGTCACCACAGCAAAAGAAACCTATGTAAAACTTGCAAAGCAAATGACGGTAGAAAGAAACAATGAATGGAATTATGGAACAGAAATTTTTATCGATACCGAAAACGGGATGAATATAATCACAAAAGCAGGTGCTTCCGGAAGCGGCACAAACACAGGATTCTGCGATGGAATTTATTTTGATGCCGCCGAAACAGGACAGAGAGAGTTCCGGCTGCTCGGTGATCTCTGGAGCTGGGGCTTGAGTGGCGCGTTCTACTCGGATTGCGTCAGCTGGCTCGGGGGTACCAGGTGGGTTATCCTCGCGCGCCTATCGCTGAACGTTTTCAGGGGTGAATTTGCGTAGCGCAGCGGAGCAAAGAGGGGATTTCCCTTATAAAATCAATGAGGACACACAACAAATGCGTGGTTTTTGCTGCTCGGTAATCTCAGGAACAGGGGCATGAGTGGCACGTTCTACTCGAATTGCAACAACAGGCTCGGGAATACCAGGTGGAATATCCTCGCGCGAATATATTAACTTTAATTGCCAACAAAAAAACTATTTCAGATTGTGTGCCGCACCTTGGAAGGGCATAAGTTTTGCTTATCTTTCGCTTTGCGAGAATTTTGACTGAAAAACGCACTGTAGCCTCCCATACAGGGCAGGGCTGCGGGGCATATACATAATATGGTATATGCCGGGGTTAGTAGTAAAGCCAAAAGCCCCTGATGTCAATATAGGAGATAAAAAATGAAAAGGTATTTAAGCAATTTTAAATTAACCGAACAATTTGTCTTGGAATCTATGCTTGAGTGCCTGTCGCACAAAACAAACAACAAAGTAAGGTGGGATCGCAAAGATACATCTTATTTTCTGGCAGATTACTATATCAAAGGAGGATTTGCAGAATCAGAAAACCTGCACGAAGCCGCCGATTTTATACATAACGACATACACAACAATTTTACATTTTACCACGATGTATTAGCTCCTTATATCGCCAGGGAATTATTTTTAGAAATCAAAAACCGCAACATACAGTTAAGCCCGATAAATCATCAGGAGCGTGTTGATCCGTCAAGTGGGAAAATACGCGAAATTGGAATTACATCCATCAAGCAACAAGTGTACGATTATATCTGCGTAAATGCGTTAAAGCCTATGCTTGATGCAAAAATCGGATACTATCAGTGCTCATCCATTAAAAATCGCGGGCAAAAACACGCAAAGAAAGCAATCGAGAAGTGCATCCGGCAGAAATACAAAAAGGCAAGATATGTAATAAAAAGCGATATAAAGAAATGTTACCAGTCAATCCGGCATGATATTTTATTCTCACTTTTAAAAAGAGATATTAAAAATGACGGTGTATTATATTTGGCGACCGCTCTTGTATCGACATACAGCAAAAATGATGTTGGTCTTTGCATAGGCACATACTTATCACAGTATTTGGCAAATTACTTTCTATCCTACGCTTATCATTACGCTACAGAGATGGCTTGTGTAAACAGAAAAGACAGGAAAACAGGCAGGATAAAGAAAATACATCCATTCACACGGGTTGTCTTTTACATGGATGATATGGTTTTTATCGGAGCAAACAAAAAGCACATGAAAAGGGCGATGAAGATAATTATTGGATATCTTAAATCCACCCTGGGTCTGGAATTAAAACATGACACTTATCAGGTCATAGACCTGATTAAACCTGGTTCTTTTGTGGATGTGGTTGGATACCGGTTTTACAAAGACCACACAACCATCAGAAGAAGGATTTTCTTCAGGATTTCCAACGATATAAAAACCATAAGAAAATATGGAGTTAATACTGATCTGAAGGTATGTAGAGGGTTTATGTCGCGGCATGGTTTTATTAAGGCATCTGATTCCACTAAATTTAAAAGAAAAAGTAAATATGATGTAGCTTATCAAATCGCAAGAGAGGTGATCAGAAATGAAGCAAAAAACAATGTACACAGAAACGCAGCCTGATGTGAGATACTCTAGGGTTAACGGATCCAGAGCTGATGTGATTGTTAATAAGTACATTGGCGAGGAGGAAATGATTATTGATCCGGAAAAAGGAGCAAAACAGATCATGTATGCGTACATGACAAATATCTTTTCTGTTGACCCAAACACGGTCACGGAAACAGATGTGAAGTCAAATCCCGATTTTTACCTGGATTACGAAGAGGAAAAAGAAAAGGATTTGACAGAAAAAGTTGCAATGCTGGAAGAAGCAAACATGGAACTAACCGCAACAATAGATAACATATTAACAGACGTGATCCCATCCCTGATGGGAATGTAAGGAGAAGGAGAAATGGTAGATATGACAACATTTATTGCAAGAAGAATTATGGAACAGGCAGACAAGAATTTAGAAGCTGGTCAGAATAAGTACAGAGCTTATTTTGTTAAAGTAAAAATTTACGAAAAATGGAGAAACGATGTAGAATCCATCCTTATTACAGATGGGTACGAGGATTGCATTGTAAGATCGTAAAAAGCAGATTTACAGGAGGGTACAATATGGCAATCAGAGACAGACCGTAGAGGTCTTTTTTTAATGCGAAAATAATAAGTAGGGAGACAGAATATGGACACACCTATTAGCAGAGCGGAGCACGAGGAGTTCCGCAGGCGGATGGAAGACGAACACAAGCGAATGAACCACAGATTGGGCGACCTGGAAGAAACCGTCCGCCAGATTGGAGAGCTTACCGCCAGCGTACAGAGCCTTGCCCAGTCTGTAGAGCAGATGGCACAGAGCCAGTCCAGACAGGAGGGACGTCTGGAAGAATTGGAGAGCAGGGACGGAGACACATGGCGCAAGGTAAAGTGGTACTTATTAACATTGGCAATCGGGGCTGTATTTGGGCTTGTGGTTGCTCAGATTGGATTGTAGGAGGTAATCTTATGTTTAAAAATTGCGTATTAAAACCAAACGTAAACACTGTAGAGTGGCTTAAAAAAGCCGGTATCCGTGCAGTAAAAACCATGGCACAGACCGCCGTAGCTGTAATCGGCACAGGAGCGGTAATCAGCGCTGTGGATTGGCAGATGGTAGTATCCTCTGCTGTTGTGGCAGGGATTGTAAGCATTCTGACCAGCGTGGCAGGTATTCCAGAGGTAGAGGGCGAGTGATCGTCCTCTTTTTCTGTTGGAGGAAAATATTATGATCGAAAAGAACATTGAGGTATTAAGAAAAATTCTGTATGCAGCAGAAACGGGCGGACAGGTATACGGAAAGCAGAGATACGATGCTTTTATCGGTGCCGGAGCCAACACGCCAAACGAAAAGGCAATTACCATCGGAGCAGGACAGTGGTACGCAGGGGAAGCCAAACGGCTTCTGCAGGAGATCCAGAGAGCAGACCCGGCCCAGTTTAAACGTCTGGATACTCAGGGTATCGCAGACGATCTGTTACATAAAAACTGGTCCAGGTATGCAATCTCTCCGACATCTGCAAAAGCAAAGTGTATTATTAAGATTATCTCCTCATCCGTGGGTATAAAATCTCAGGACAAGCTGATGGATACCCAGATCAGAGAGTATGCAGAGAGCATTACAAAAACTTACGGATCCATGCCCGATACAGCTATGATGGAGTGCATCAATATTATTCACCAGGGTGGAGCTGCGGCTTTAAAGAGGGTCTTAGGAAAGACGGTCAAGCCTTATACCTCTGAGCGGATCTACGCTGCCCTCTGTACAGATCCGGCAGATAAGAGTAATAACAATCAGGTAGGTGACTATACCACCCGGCAGAAAAAGGTGATAGAGATGATCCGGACTTATGCAGTAGAGGAGGGAACCGGTATGACAGCAGCAGAAGTGATCAATGCAGTGATTGGAATCGCAGAGGAAGAGATCGGATATCTGGAAAAGAGATCCAACAGTCAGCTGGATAGCAAGACCGCTAATGCAGGCAGCGGAAATTATACAAAGTATTGGAGGGATATCGCTCCGTCTTATCAGGCACAGCCATGGTGTGCAGGATTTGTGTCCTGGTGCTTTTACAAAGCCTTTGGTCTGGCAGCAGCCAAAAAACTTCTGAAGCACTGGCCTTATGTATACTGCCCGGATCTGGGAAATAAGTTTACCAGGTATGCAAATCCGAAAAAGGGCGATATCGTTATTTTTTACCGAAACGGTACATTTGCGCATACCGGAATTGTCACAAAGGTATCAGGAGATCGGTTCTGGACCATTGAGGGCAACACCAGTGGAGCATCCGGCATTGTTGCCAATGGCGGAGGCGTGTGCGAAAAATCTTATTATAATAGTCAGCTTCCGGGAACAAAGTTCTGCCGCCCGGACTACAGCATTGTAACCAATATCACCCCGGATAATGGATCCGGAGATCATACTACAGGAGGTCATTATATGTTTGAGCCAAAAACAGTTAAAAAAGGAGACAGCGGATTATCCGTATTATTACTACAGGAGATCCTGATTGCAAGGGGATTTAAAGGAAAAGATGGTAAGCCTCTTACCCTGGACAGAACTGCAGGAACCAATACAATCCATGCACTTATCCAGTACCAGAAGAGCCGCAAGGGCGTTCTGGAAGCAGATGGTATCTGTGGAGACAAGACCTGGAGAGACCTGATTGCGCTGTAATATTTGATAAATTAATTAAATAAACTTTTTATCCAACATCAAGCCCTGGGATATCCCGGGGCTTTTTTTATTGCAAAAAAAACGCTAAAAATAGCGCAATATACTTGACAATACGCTAATATTAGCGTATAATATAATTAAAGATAAGGAAAGGGGAACACCAAAATGACAAAGGAAGAAGCAATCCAGAACATTATTGATAGAATCGAAGAAATTAAAGAGGAATGTGAATACGAATATATTGGAATCCGTATTCAGGAAAACGAATTCACAGAAGGTGAAATTCTTGACAACTCTTACGTATGGGTAGATGGAGAATGTACAGACGAAGAATTGGACGGAACTTGCGCTATTAATCTTGATGATGCAAAATTGGCTTTAGTAAATGGATACTACGGAGAGCGTGTGGCAGTTATAGCTGGTGATTCCCAGGAATGGGGTCAGGATGCAGGAGAAATTATAATCAGAGAAGCGACTGTGATCGAGGTGCTGGCATAATGAAAAGATACGAGGATTGCATAAGAAAAGATGGGATGTGTGGAGTGTGTTCTCTTGTAAGTCAAGGAAGAGATTGTCATAATAACAGAATAAATGGCATCCTATATCAAAGGACGAGCATGGAAATGTCACAGCGAGAACTTGCAGAGAAATCTGGAGTGAATCTCCGGCAGATCCAAAGATATGAGAATTCTACCAGCGACGTTGGAAATATGACGCTTAGAAATGCTCTTTCCATTGCAGATGCGCTGGAATGCGAGGTGCGGGACTTGCTATGATTAATAATTTGGAAGGGATGAAATTCGGAAATTTAGAGGTTATTAAATGTCTTGATGAAGAAAAAAGTGGAAAATCTTTGTGGGAATGCCAGTGTGATTGCGGAAAGAAATGCATGGTATCATCAAGAGATCTGAAGTATGGAAGAAAAACAAGCTGTGGATGCCAGAAAGGGTTCCAGAGACATTTGAAAGGAAGAAAATTTGGGCACTTGACAGTGATCGAGGAAACCGGAGAAAAACAAAGAAACGTGAAAATGTGGCTTTGCCGTTGTGATTGTGGAAAAATGATAAAAGTCAGAACGGATTCGCTGACAAGCGGAAGGACAATAAGTTGTGGATGCTCAAAGTCACAGCCTGATAAAATAAAATTAATGGTAGCTGGGTTAAAAATAACAGATCACACATCAACTGTATTTTTTAAAAACACAATAAGCAAAAACAATACAACCGGAATCAATGGAGTATCCAAGCTGAAATCTGGGAAATACAGAGCATATATCGGCTATAAAAACAAAACATATAGCTTGATTGAGGATTATGACATAGAGGTGGCACGGCTGGCCAGGATAGAAGCGGAAGAAGCTGTGAAAAATGGAAAGTTCGAGGAATGGCTCGGAGAATTTAGGAATGGAGAAAAACATGGAAGAAAAAAATAAAGTAACTAACCTAATCAAGGGAGCTTTGGAAGAAGAAGATTACAAATTTCGGATAAATTTTCTGATCGGAGGAATGATGTGCGAAGAGAGCAATGATACTCCGGAAAAAATTAAGAAAAATCAAGAATGGTTAAATGAAACTGTTGAATTCTGCAAAGCTTATACGGGAGACAAAAAGGAATACTTAGATCATATAAAAGAAAATATAGAGAAATTTCTTCCTGTTCTGGAAGAAGAACTTAAAATGTTTGAGAATGAAGAAATTTAAAAAAGTAGAGGATACATAGTCCTCTACTTTTTGAGCAGATATTAATTCGTACCGAAAATGCGTTGTACTAATCATATACAACCTACAGGAAATCTTGATTCCAGAACCAGCGCGGAGGTGATAGGACTTTTGCAGATGACCAACAGGGAGTTTAACCAGACAATTATTATGATCACCCATAATGAGGAAATTGCCCAGCTGGCAGACCGCATCATCCATCTGGAGGACGGAAGGGTAGTGGGAGGTGATATCCATGTTTCAGAATACTAATAAGGAAGTATTAAAGGAGCTGGCAAAGGATAATTACACCTCTCATAAAAGCAGAAACCGTATTGCCATTCTGGCCATTGCTCTGACTACTCTTCTGATCACAGCAGTGTGGACAGTGGGGATCAGTATGATTTCTACCATCAGTAATTATGGAGAATCCGCTCCCGGTCCGGGCTGTGAAGGCAATATCAACGGCACGGAGGAAACACGGGATAAGCTTAAGGAGCTGCCGCAGATCCAGTGGGCGGACATGGCAAGGGAATGCAGCAGAGCCGGACTTCACAATCAGGAGTTTTCGGGAATGGACGTGCGGCTTCTGGCGCCGGATGAGGCATATTTTGAACACAATTTTGTAGAGCTGGCTGAAGGCAGATTTGCACAGAATGCAAATGAAATCGTGATTTCTGATACCATGGCAGAACATCTGGGGCTTGAAAGGATTGTGGGCAGTCAGCTGGAGCTTCTGGTGATGATCGGCACAGATGAGGAAATGGCGGAAACGCCAATAACATTTACTGTTACCGGATACTATAAAAATCCTCTGATCAATATCAGTGAGATTTATGATGAGATTTATACAGCACCTGAATTTATCGGTCAGTATAATCCTGCAATGGAAAAAATCCCTCAGAAGATTTATGTGAAGCTGAACAACCTGAATCCTCTTCTTCTGAAAACAGATGTTATGGATAAACTGCAGGAAGCCTGCGATCTGGCAGGGGGAACCGGAATCGGAACAAAGAATACTAACAGTATGAGCAATATGCTGTTCAGTGTAGGACCGGCAGTGCTGTTTGTGTTATTTATTATTTTAAGCGGTTATTTCCTGATCTACAATGTATTTTATATTTCTGTATCCTCTGATATCCGCTGGTTTGGCATGATGAAAACTATTGGAACTACAGCAAGGCAGCTGAAGACTGTGCTGATGCAGCAGATCCGGCGTCTGGCAGTAATTGGCATCCTGATCGGAATCGTTCTTGGCTATATTGTGGGAAATCTGATCGGTCCGGGAGTGATGGCGCAGACCATGTATGCCATGTTTTATAAAGCGCCCAATGTTCTGGTGATCTTTATTCTGGGAGCCGGATTTTCCTGGTTTACTGTATATATCAGCGCATTGAAGTCTCTGAAGCTGGCCTGCCGCATCTCTCCGGTAGAGGCGGCTAGATTTGCCCCAAAAAAGAAGAAAAATCTGTTTACCATTCTTTCCTTTGCGTTAAGCGGAATGATCTTTCTGGTTTCCTGTAATGCGGCTCTGGGATTTTCCGTAGATCATATGGTGGAGCGCTATAACATGAATGATGCACGGATTATTCATGAGGGATCAGGCTGGAGCCTGGAAGAGCCCTATCAGCCTGTTTCTGCAGAATTGCCGGATAAAATTGCAGACCTTCCTTTTGTGACGGATGTGAATGTAGTGTATCAGGCAAGAATGATGCCGGATTATGAGGAAACAACAGTGGGCAGACTTTATCTGCCGTCTCAGGCAGAGGTATCTCTGGACGGCCCGTTAAAAAATGAAATGGAATTTTTTGCAAACAGTGATAAATTTATGAGTACCTATGGAGATATGGAGCTTCAGGAACAGGCAAAGAATAATCGCTGGAGGCTGAGTGTAAAAGGGATTCCTGCAGAGCTGATCCAGCAGGAACTTGCATGTGATGGTGCTTTTGAGGGAACTGTGGATGTAGATAAATTTGCTGCAGGAGAAGGCATTATATGGTTAGCTCCGGACAGTCAGGAAGTCATGGGAAGAGATTTTAAGGACAGCGTACACCCAGGAGATGCAGCAATCATTGGATTTTATGATAATCAGGGAAATTATTCTGAAAAAGAAATGACAGTTCTGGCAGTGTGCGAAAAGCGGAGTATGTTCGGAACCAGTGATATTAGAAGCGGAAATATTATTTTATCCGACATTCTGTTTAAAAATCTGTACCCGGATTATGACCAGAGGATCAGTAACATTCAGATCGATACGGAGGAGGAGATTACAGAGGAACAGAATCAGCAGATCAACAGTCTTATGGCTGCGGAATACAATCCTCAGCTGAAGATGGAGTCCCGATATATGACCAGAGTGCAGATGGAAACTCAGAAACAGACGTTCCAGCTGATCGGTTTTCTGCTGGCAGGACTTCTGGGGATCATAGGAGTTTCCAATCTGGTCAATACAATCACTTCGGATGTGTTTTCCAGAAAGATAGAGCTGGCTGCAATGCAGTCCATTGGCATGACAAAGAGGCAGCTGTGGGCAATGCTTCTGAAAGATACACTGAAATTTATGAGTGTATCTGTGGCTCTTATGCTCCTGTCCGGCAGTATTATGTCCTATCTTGTAACGCAGCATGCCCTGTTTACGGGATTTAATCCGGGATTGTTCCTGACATCGGCTGCTGTTCTTATGCTTCTGGTTATTATGATCTGCATTTTTATGACCTGGCTGCTGGTCAAGGTACTGAACAAAAAATCTATTGTTGAAAGATTGAGGGAAATTGAGTAAGATAAACACAGTATTGTGAAGAATGTGCGGAAAACGAGGAGCTGGCTGTGCTCTTTGGACAGGAGAAAACAATGGATACAAAAATTTTGCTGGTAGAGGACGATACCATGCTGAATGAGGGCATTGTCTATGCTCTCCGAAAAAAGGAATATCTGGTATACAGCGCAAAAAATATAGAGGAAGCGTCAGGCTATATGAATCAGCCGGTAAGTCTGGTAATTCTGGACATCAACCTGCCGGATGGGGACGGGAGAATGTTTTTGAAACACATCCGGCAGAGTAATACGGTTCCGGTATTGCTTCTGACCGCCCGGGATACAGAGGCGGATATGCTGCAGGGATTTGACGCAGGGTGCGACGACTACGTGACAAAGCCATTTTCCATGGCTGTGCTGCTTCGGAGGATTGAAGTGCTTCTGAAACGAGCGGAAAATACAGACAGCAGATTTTATTATTCCGGTGCGCTGGCCTATGACTTTGATGGAAAACAGCTGAGAAAGAACGGGCAGGAGGTAAAACTGACTGCCACGGAAATCCGTCTTCTGGAAGCCTTTCTGGCTCACCGGAATCAGGTGCTCACAAGAGAACAGCTGCTGGCTATGGTGTGGGATACCTATGAGAATTATGTGGATGAAAAAACACTGAATGTAAACGTGCGGAGACTAAGGGGAAAAATAGAGGACAATCCTCAGGAACCGGATCACATCAGGACAGTTTTTGGCATTGGATACAAATGGAGTGACCGGATATGAGAGACACAGTGACTGTGCTGCTTTTTGTTATCATCTGTCTTCTGACTGCAGCCCTTGTTTTTCTGGTATATAAATACAAAAAAATGGAAAAGATGGCAGATAAAACAATGGCTCAGATGGATGATATGATGGAGCAGCTGATATTGGGACGGGAAGTAAAATATTTTTCCGAGAATGAAGATACCCTGCCTGGCAAATTTCAGTCCCAGGCAGGGCGTCTTTATGAGATCCACAGAGCGCAGGAGGAAAGAGAAAAGCTGCTCAGGGATCAGATCAGCAGCTCGGTCAGCGACCTGGTGCATCAGATCAATACGCCCATTGCAAATATTAAAATGTACAGTGAATTTTTAAGAGAAGATTCTCTGACAACGGAGGAATACCGACATTTTGCAGATAATCTGGATCGTCAGGCCCGGAAACTGAGCTGGCTGGGAGAAGGCTTTGCCAAAATCTCCCGTATGGAAACAGGGATTATTTCCCTGAAACCGGAGATTCAGCCGGTGCTTCCGGTGATCCTGGAGGCAGTGGATCAGGCAGCGTTAAAGGCGGAGCAGCACGGAAATGATATCCGGCTTAAGGGAGATCAGAAGCTGAAAGCCTGTCTGGATCGCAGATGGACGGAGGAGGTGTTTTTTAATCTTCTGGACAATGCTGTGAAATACAGTGATCCGGGAAGCGTGATTCTTGTGGAGCTTCTGGAATATGAAATGTATATTCGGATCAATGTATGCAGCCATGGAACAAAGGTGGAGCGGGAAGAATTTGCCAGAGTATTTCAGAGATTTTACCGTGGAAAGAACGCGGAAGATCAGGAGGGAGTAGGTCTTGGCCTGTATCTTGCCCGTGAGATCATAAGAGGCCAGCGGGGCTATATGAAAGGGGAATACGACCCGGAAAAAGGCAATGTCTTCAGCGTGTTTTTGTGCCGATGAAACCAAGTAAGACCATTATAGCTGAAAAAACAATGGAAATGTCATGCACATTGGCAGATAAATTTCCAGATGGCGCAGAACTGGATGAAGTTAAGGGGCAGGGTCTTTTTTTGTATAAAATACATATACATTAATGAAATGAGAGGCCAGGAGGAAATCCTTTGAGTGGATATCGGCGTTTTGTTGCATATGTATATGAATATCAAAAAGGAAAAAAAGGAAGGAACTGCGGGTTTATCCGGGTGGAGGCAAAGGAACAGGTATGCAGAATGGAGGCGCATATTCTTTGTCCGGGCCTTACTCCTGATGTAAAGTGCGAAATCTTTGGATTCACCCGTAAGACAGGGCTGCTGGATGGAGTGCTGCTGGGATCCTGCATGACAGAAGACAGCAGGGCTGACTGCATTCTGGAGACTGAACGGAATCATATGGGCGGAAGCGCCATGACCTTGGAGAATATGGGGGGAATGATCCTTCTTACGGAAAACGGGGCGTTTTTTGGGACAGAATGGGATGATAAACCTATTCGTCCGGAGAATTTCCGCAGAGTAAAGGAAGAAAAAACAGAGAATAAAAGCTCAGATAAAGAAATCGATCCGCAAAACAGTACCATTAACAGAGAATCATCAGAAGAGCCTACTGAAGAAGTGAAATCAGAAGAGGAGCATGTTTTTGGGGAAACAAAATCTGAGGAAGAAATGCAGAACCCCTTAATGAAAGATGATCATAATTGCAGGGAAATGCATGATCCGGAAACTGCATCGGAAGAAAAAATACAGAGAAACCAGCAGGAAGAGATAAATGCTGAGCTGAAGAAAGATTCAGAAAATAAAATTACGGAAAGAAAACAGAAAAATCAATCAGAAGAAAACGATATCTCAGAGATCCACCGGAATTTGGAAACAAAAAATACAGTAAAATCAGAGGAAGAGAATAACATTTATAAGAAAATGGGAAATTCGGGCATCAGAGCCGGTGTGGAATCAGGGGAAAGTCAGCCGGAGGAAGACAATGCCTGTCAGATATCTCAGAATATGGGAATAAAAACTGCAGAAGAAGTACGAGAAGAGGCGCAGAAGGATAAAACAAGTGAAAAAAATCCTGATCCATCAGAGAATAATTTAAAACAGGAGACGATAACGGCAGAAGGGGCTGACATTCATACAGAGTATCTGACATCTCAATCAGTAGCTGCCTGCAATCAGGAGATGACCAAAGCAAAAGAGAAATCGCTTTCTTTCGGAGAGCCGTTCAATGCTTTTGGTGATGGAGAGATCTGCCACTGCCGCAAAATACAGCCGGCAGATCTCTGTCATTTTCATCCCAGAGACTGTGCGCTCCGGAATAATCGCTTTCTGCAGTACGGATTTTATAATTTCGGCCATTTGCTGATAGGAAAAAACAGTTCCGGACGTTACATACTGGGAGTGCCCGGAGGCTATGATCAGCAGGAGCGATTTATGGCAAATATGTTTGGTTTTCCGTATTTTAAAGAAAGCAGACAGATCCAGCTTCCTAAAAGCAGGGGCGGATACTGGTACCGTTTAATCAATCCCCCGAAGTTCTACTAAAGGAATGGTCCGCATCAGAATCTGGCGGAAATGTTCCAGCTCCTTATAAGAGAAGCTGCTGAATCCAGGCTGCAGAACTTCTTCTGAGTCTCTGTATGCCTGGAGATAATAGGCTTTTGCTCCGGAAAGCCATTTTCCGATAGCGACAAAATCCTGTTCGGAATGAAGCTCTTTTACCACGGTTGTACGAAATTCGTAGTCCAGGGTTCCGTTTATGAGAAAATCAACAGTTTCTTTAATGGCATCAAGATCAGGGTGAAGGAGCCCGCAAAGTGAAGGATAATTAGCAGGACAGGCCTTAATATCTACGGCAGCCATCTGAATCAGTCCTTCCCCGGCAAGCTCTTTCAGAAGATCAGGACGGGTACCGTTGGTATCCAGCTTTACAGGATATCCAAGAGCGCGGATCTCTGCCAGAAATTCAGGCAGATCAGGGGAAAGGGTAGGTTCACCTCCGGTGACGCACACGCCTTCCAGGATTCCCTGACGCTTTTTTAAAAAGGATAAAACCTCTGTGACAGAGAGCTCCGGCTGTGAGGAGGGATTCAGCACCAGGCTGCTGTTCTGGCAGAACGGACAGCGGAAATTGCACCCGCCCAGAAAAATTGTGGCAGCCACCCGTCCGGGATAGTCAAGAAGAGTTGTTTTGTTTAAACCGTATATTTTCATAAAGAACCTCCGATCCTGAGATATATCATGTGATTATATTTTAGATTTTTCGCATTGATTTTGCAATGACCATTTACTATAATAAATTCAGAAAAAGAGAGAGGCTATTGTTCTCGCAGAATTGTTCTGTAATGTATTTTGATATATCATTAATCAGGAGAGGAGCGGCTTAAGTGACAGAAGAAGAACGGTTTATGAAAGAAGCCATCCGGCAGGCAAAAAAAGCCCGGGCTCTGAAGGAGGTTCCCATCGGATGCGTGATCGTGTCAGAGGGAAAAATCATTGCCAGAGGATACAACCGGAGAAATACAGATAAAAATACTCTTTCCCATGCGGAGCTGAATGCTATCAGAAAAGCAAGCAAAAAGCTTGGGGACTGGAGACTTGAGGGATGCACCATGTATGTAACGCTGGAACCCTGCCAGATGTGTGCGGGAGCTCTGGTCCAGTCAAGAATTGATGAGGTTGTGATCGGCAGTATGAACCCGAAGGCAGGGTGCGCCGGGTCGGTTCTGAACCTTCTGGAAGTGGAGGGCTTTAACCATAAGGTGAAAATTACAAAAGGAATTCTTCAGGAGGAGTGTTCTTCCATGCTTTCAGAATTTTTCCGGGAGCTGCGTCAGGAGAAGAAGCTGAAAAAAGAAGAAAAAAGCTGAAGCGGTTTTTATAAAGGCAGAGGAAAAAGATATACGGAATGAGTATTGTTCTATCGTAAGACAACGGAGAAATCCGGGAAAACTATAACAATAAGATTTAAGGAGGAATTTGCAATGCAGTTAGAAACTTTAAGAAAAGACATGGTAGCAGCTATGAAAGCAAAAGATAAGGTGACAAAAGAAGCGGTTTCTTCCCTGATTGCGGCGGCAAAAAAGGTGGCAATCGACGAGGGATGCCGGGATGATATTCCGGAAGAGCTGGTAGACCGCGTAATCCTTAAGGAACTGAAAACAGTAAAAGAGCAGCTGGATACCTGTCCGGAGAACAGAGAAGACCTCAGATCAGAGTATCAGGCAAGATATGACGTCATTGCAAAATACGCGCCTCAGCAGATGAGCGAGGAAGAAATCCGCGGGTATCTGGAGGATAAATTTGCAGAAGTTCTTGCAACAAAAAACAAAGGCCAGATCATGAAGGCTGTGATGGGCGATCTGAAAGGAAAGGCTGACGGAAAGCTGATCAATAAAGTGGTGGCAGACATCTGCCGGTAAATGGGAAACTGGCAAACACAAAAAAGGAGTTCCTGCAATCTGCATGGAACTCCTTAAAATATTCATTTTTTTACGCGCGCCGCACTTCGGAATGTACTCACAGACGTTACCTTTACAGCCAGCTCGGCCCAGGCGCCCTCACGGCACACAGGAGCGTCCGCTTAGTGCTGCTGCATTCCTGCCCTGACACGGTTCACGGATTCCTGTTGCGTGAGACCCAGACGTCAGCGCCGCTTATAAAGGGCAGCTCTGCAAAATACAAGCCTCAGATTGGCATCACCCCTGCTGTAGCGGATTGCAGGTACAGGGCACCGCTAACTCCCCGGCTGCGCGGAATTTAAGTATAGACGATTTTTGGAGTCTTGTCAAGTGGGCCCCGGATATTATATAATGATAAAGAACTATAGTTACTGGGAACGGGGTGAACAGTAACAATTCAATTACCAAAAGAAGCGGGGTGTGTCTATTATGATTAAAAGAATTGGATTGCTGACAAGCGGCGGAGACTGCCAGGCATTGAACGCTACCATGCGGGGTGTTGTAAAGGCTCTGTCCAATGCTGTGGATGATCTGGAGGTTTATGGATTTGACGATGGATATAAAGGTCTGATCTACGGTAAATACCGCATGCTGACTGCAAAGGATTTTTCCGGAATCCTGACACAGGGAGGAACGATTCTGGGAACCTCACGCCAGCCTTTTAAACTGATGAGAGTTCCGGATGAAAAGGGCCTGGACAAGGTAGAGGCAATGAAGCAGACTTATTATAAGCTGTGTCTTGACTGTCTGGTGATCCTGGGAGGAAACGGAACCCAGAAAACAGCAAACCTTCTGAGAGAAGAAGGGCTGAATGTGATTCATCTTCCAAAGACCATTGACAATGATATTTTCGGCACAGATATGACCTTCGGATTTCAGAGCGCCGTGGAGATTGCCACCAATGCCATTGACTGCATCCATACAACGGCAACTTCTCATGGACGGGTGTTTATTGTGGAGATCATGGGACATAAAGTGGGAAGTCTGACGCTTCACGCAGGACTGGCCGGCGGAGCAGATATTATTCTGATCCCGGAGATTCCATATGATATTAAGAAGGTAACAGAAGCCATTCAGAAAAGAAATAAAGCGGGCAAGAGGTTTACGATCCTTGCAGTTGCCGAGGGAGCTATTTCCAAGGAAGACGCCAAGCTGCCCAAAAAGAAATATAAAGAAAAGCTGGAGGCCAGAGCCAGGAAATATCCGTCAGTTTCCTATGAGATTGCTGATGAGATCTTTAAGGAAATCGGCAGTGAGGTCCGGGTAACTGTTCCGGGACATATTCAGAGAGGCGGACAGCCCTGTCCTTATGACCGTGTTCTTTCCACAAGGATCGGCGCCGGAGCAGCAGAAGCCATTCTGGACGAGGAGTACGGAATTATGATCGGTGTTGTAAACGGCAAGATCAAACGCGTTCCTCTGGCAGAATGTGCAGGTAAACTGAAAATGGTTTCACCGAAAGATCAGACGGTTAAGGCTGCCAAACAGATTGGAATCAGCTTTGGCGACTGACAGCTTATGTAACAGATATACAGGATAGCAATGAAGGGTGCTGCAGACTGCGCTGAGGTATTCTGCAGCATCCTTTTCATACCCCGGGGCATCAGGAGAGGAGAATGACTTATGAGCTATACTGCCCTGTACCGTAAATTCAGGCCCGATAATTTTGATGATGTAAAAGGGCAGGATCATATTGTGACAACCCTGACAAACCAGATCAAGGCGAACCGTATCGGTCATGCCTATCTGTTTTGCGGAACAAGGGGAACCGGTAAAACAACAGTGGCAAAGATCCTTGCAAAGGCAGTTAACTGCCGGAATCCGGTAAACGGAAGTCCCTGTAATGAGTGTGAGATGTGCAGGGCGATCCAGGCCGGAACGTCCATGAATGTGATTGAGATCGATGCCGCTTCCAACAATGGTGTGGACAATATCCGTGAGATCCGTGAGGAAGTAACCTACCGTCCCACAGAGGGCAATTATAAGGTTTACATTATTGACGAGGTTCACATGCTTTCCACAGGCGCTTTTAACGCACTGCTGAAAACCCTTGAGGAGCCGCCTTCCTATGTGATTTTTATTCTTGCCACAACAGAAGCCCACAAGATTCCTATTACCATACTTTCCAGATGTCAGAGGTATGATTTTCACAGAATTACCATTGACACCATCGCTGCCCGGCTGACAGAGCTTCTGGAGGCAGAAGGCGTGGAGGCGGAGGAAAAAGCAGTGCGCTATGTGGCAAAGGCAGGAGACGGCTCCATGCGAGATGCTCTTAGCCTTCTGGATCAGTGTATTGCCTTTTATCTTGGACAGACCTTAACTTATGATAAGGTTCTGGAAGTTCTGGGGGCAGTGGATACAGAAGTGTTCAGTCAGCTTCTTAGGAAAGTGCTTTCCGGAGATGTGACAGGCTCTATTCACATTCTGGAGGAGCTGATCACAGGCGGCCGGGAACTGAGCCAGTTTGTGGGAGATTTTACCTGGTATATGCGAAATCTTCTTCTGGTAAAAACTTCGGAAAATCCTGAGGATGCCATTGATGTGTCCTCAGAAAATCTGAAGCTTCTGAAAGAAGAAAGCGAAATGACAGACGTGGACACTCTTATGCGGTATATCCGTATTTTTTCAGAGCTTTCCAATCAGATACGCTTTGCCACACAGAAAAGAGTTCTGGTAGAGATTGCGCTGATCAAGCTCTGCCGCCCTGCAATGGAAACGAATCTGGATTCTGTTCTGGACCGCATCCGTGTTCTGGAGCAGAGGATGGATGAGGCTCCTGTGCAGCAGGTGATCGTTCAGCAGGCTTCGGGCAGTGCAGGAGAGGTAAATCAGAGCGCTGTACTGGAACCGAAAAAACCCCAGAAGGCTGCTCCGGAGGATCTGCAGAAGATTGTGGCAGGCTGGAAGGTGATCGTGGGACAGACCACAGCAGCCTTTAAACAGGCTCTTTTGAAATCCATACCAAAGTATAATGGGGAAACAGGAGAACCTGTTCTGTATGTAGAGTTTCAGACTCCTCTGGGAAGAAATTATCCGGATGATTCTGATGCCTGCCGGGAGCTGAAAGAGATTATTGAGCGGCAGACAGGAAAGAGTGTGGAGCTTCATATGCTGGTGGCGGAGGATCATCAGCAGACCAATCTTTCAAGAATCACGGTAGATCAGGCGATCAGGGAAAATATTCATATGGATGTGATCATTGAGGAAGAACCGGAAGGACTTTCCGGCGAATAGCCGGCGCGGGGCATACAGAGCAAAATGTCATCATCAGAGGTGATCTGGAATGGGCGCCGTAAACATATTGACACAGAGTGAACAATAAAATATAGTAGAAAGCGTAATAGATATTTTTGTAATAAAAATCAGGAGGATATAAATATGGCAAAACGCGGAGGTTTTCCGGGTATGGGAATGCCGGGAAACATGAATAATTTAATGAAGCAGGCGCAGAAAATGCAGCGTCAGATGGAAGAGAATCAGAAAGCTCTGGAAGAAAAAGAGTTTACTGCGGCAGCAGGCGGCGGAGCGGTAGAGGTAACCATTTCCGGTAAACGCGAGATCAAAAAGGTAACGCTTTCTGAGGAAGTGGTAGATCCGGATGATATTGAAATGCTGGAGGATCTGATCGTAGCAGCTACCAATGAAGCTCTCCGCAAAGTGGATGAGGAATCCAGCGCTGTAATGTCCAAACTTACAGGAGGTCTTGGGGGCCTGGGCGGAGGCCTTCCTTTCTGATGGAATATTACAGCACACATATTAATAAGCTGATCGAGCAGCTTTCACATCTTCCGGGCATTGGGGCCAAGTCTGCTCAGAGACTTGCTTTCCATATTATGAATATGCCCAAGGATCAGGTGGAGCAGCTTACCTCTTCCATTACAGGAGCCAGGGAAAAGGTCCGTTACTGCAAAAACTGCTGTACACTGACGGACCAGGAGCTTTGTCCCATCTGCAGCAATCCGCGCAGAGATCCGACAACGATCATGGTGGTGGAAAATACAAGGGATCTGGCCGCTTATGAGAAAACAGGCAAGTATGACGGTGTTTATCATGTGCTTCACGGGGCGATTTCTCCCATGCTTGGCATCGGACCGGACGACATTCGTCTGAAGGAGCTGATGCAGAGACTCCAGAAGGATGTAAAGGAAGTGATCATTGCCACCAATTCAAGTCTTGAAGGGGAAACTACGGCAATGTATATCAGCAAGCTGATCAAGCCTACAGGCATTAAGGTCAGCCGGATCGCCAGCGGGGTTCCGGTAGGAGGCGATCTGGAATATATTGATGAGGTAACGCTTCTGCGCGCTCTGGAGGGAAGAGTAGAACTTTGAGCCGGAGCCGCAGGGATATCTGCAGAGAAAGAGTGAAAAATCAGTGGCAAAAAAGAAAATAACGTCTTCTCAGGTGGCAGAAAGGGCCGGGGTTTCTCAGGCGACAGTGTCCATGATCCTGAACCGCAGAAATAATGTGTCTTTTTCAGCGGAGACAGTAGAGCGGGTAGAGCAGGCGGCCAGAGAACTGGGCTATGAGCTTCCCAGAAGGAGAAAAACAGCAGACAACAAAAAAGAAAAGCTGATCGTGGTGTTCTGTCCCACGCTTACCAGCCCTTATTATGTGCTGCTGCTTCAGGGAATTGAGGCTGTGGCAAATGAGAAGGGGTACGGCGTTTTTATCTGTAATACACAGAGGGACGCTGTTCTGGAAGAAAAGTATCTGCGTATGATCCGCACCATACAGCCTCAGGGAATCATCTATACCTGTAATCCGCATCCGGATTTTCAGAAAAAGGTAGAAGAAATGGCCAGAGAGATTCCTCTTGTTATTATCAGCAATAAAGAAAAAACAACTACGGTAGATGCCATTAATCAGGATAATACTATGGTTGGCCGTCTGATGGCGCGGCATCTTCTGGATCTGGGTCACCGGGACGTTGCGTTTATTACGCCGCCTCTCACCAGACGGCAGTGGCAGCGCTCCAGAAGGATAGACGGTTTTGTAAAAGAGTTTGAAAGAGAAGGGCTGAAAGGTCATGTACTGATCAAGGCTGCAGATGAGTCTATGGATCGTACTCTTCCAAGGATGGACTCGGAATATTCCATGGGATACCAGCTGACCATGGAGCTGCTGAAGGAGGAAAAATATTTTACTGCCATTGCAGGGCAGAATGACATGATGGCCATTGGCGCTATTGATGCTCTGGAAAAATCCAGGATCCATGTACCAAGAGATGTGTCTGTGATCGGCTGTGACAATATTTTTTATTCCGGAATCAGAAGGCTGTCTCTGACTACCATAGACCATTTTGTGGCATTGAAGGGCAGAGATGCCTGCGATATCATTATCCGAAAAATTACTACCAATGATCAGTTTTATACAGGGCTTCAGCCAACAAGTCTGTATAATATCGAGTATACGCCCAAGCTGATCGCACGAAAAACCACGGCATATGCCAGAATAAAAAAATAAATATCCTGTTAAAAATTATTATTAATAATTTTTAGCTGTTTCAATTCAGTGCACAAGAAAAAAGGGATTTTTGCAAAAGACTTTTTTTGTAAAGGACTGATATCCTGAAAAGTTATTAATAAAATAAGAAAATATTAACAAAAAATTATTAATAAAAATTGTCTGCCTTGACCCATTGGGAGTTTTTGCTATAATGAAGCCATAAAGAACGTGATCCGTCGGTAAAATTGACGGCAGAACTCAGGAGGGAAAAAGAATGAAATTTTTTATTGACACAGCAAATGTAGAGGATATCCGTAAGGCAAATGACATGGGAATTATCTGTGGTGTTACCACAAATCCGTCTCTGATCGCAAAAGAGGGAAGAGATTTTAATGAGGTTATCAAAGAAATCACATCTATCGTAGACGGACCGATCAGCGGAGAAGTAAAAGCAACTACTACAGATGCAGAAGGAATGATCGCTGAAGGCCGGGAGATCGCAAAGATCCACCCGAATATGGTGGTTAAGATTCCGATGACAGGGGAAGGACTGAAGGCTGTTAAGGTTCTTTCAAAAGAAGGCATCAAAACAAATGTAACTCTGATCTTTACTGCAAATCAGGCGCTTCTGGCAGCAAGAGCCGGAGCAACCTATGTTTCTCCGTTCCTTGGAAGACTGGATGATATTTCCACAGACGGACTGGAGCTGATCCGTCAGATCGTTCAGATGTTTGAGGTTGCAGGTCTTGATACAGAAATCATCTGTGCAAGTGTGCGCCATCCTGTACATGTAACAGAATGTGCGCTTGCAGGAGCTGATATCGCCACTGTTCCTTATAAGGTTCTGGAGCAGATGCTTCATCATCCTCTGACTGATGCGGGAATCGTAAAATTCCAGGAAGATTACAGAGCTGTTTTTGGTGACAAATAGAATCTCAACGAATGCAGGCCAAAGGCGCTGTATGAGTTTGGTGAGAATTTGATTTAAAGAAACTGATACTGAATAAGACGAATATGGCGTGTGGATCCGGCTGGACAGGAAATAGCCCTGTGTGGGTACAAATGCGTTTTTTAGCAGAAGATGTCAGTTTCTTTATAAAGACAAAAGGAGAATATCATGAACAAATTAGAACTTCAGAAGATTGCAAACGAAGTCCGCAAAGACATCGTTACAGCAGTCCATGCTGCAAAAGCCGGCCATCCGGGCGGATCACTTTCTGCAGCAGATTTATTCACATATCTGTATTTTGAAGAACTGAACATTGACCCTAAGGAGCCGAAAAAGGCAGACCGCGACCGTTTTGTTCTTTCCAAAGGACACACAGCTCCGGGACTGTATTCTGTACTGGCTGAGAGAGGCTACTTCCCGAAGGAAGATTTAAAGACTCTCCGTCATCTTGGTTCCTATCTTCAGGGACATCCGGATATGAAGCATATTCCGGGCGTTGATATGTCAAGCGGATCTCTGGGACAGGGAATCTCTGCGGCAGTGGGCATGGCTCTTTCTGCAAAATTAAGCAATGATTCCTACAGAGTATACACTCTTCTTGGAGACGGAGAGATCCAGGAAGGCCAGGTCTGGGAGGCTGCCATGTTTGCGGGCCACAGAAACCTGGACAACCTTGTTGTGATCGTTGACAACAATGGACTTCAGATTGACGGTAAGGTAGATGACGTATGCTCTCCGTACCCGATTGACAAGAAGTTTGAAGCATTCAATTTCCATGTGATCAATGTGGAAGACGGAAACGATATGGACCAGCTGAAAGCAGCTTTCGATGAGGCAAGAACTGTAAAGGGAATGCCGGTTGCGATTATCATGAAAACAGTGAAGGGCAAAGGTGTTTCTTTCATGGAGAACCAGGCAGGATGGCATGGAAAAGCTCCGAATGATGACGAATACGCTCAGGCAATGGAAGATTTAGAAAAGGCAGGTGAAGCATTATGTCAGATGTAAAGAAAATCGCTACAAGAGCAAGCTATGGCGCTGCTCTGGTGGAACTTGGAAAAGAACATGAGGATCTTATTGTTCTGGATGCTGACCTTGCTGCAGCCACCCAGACTGCAATGTTCAAAAAAGAATTTCCGGAGCGTCATATTGACTGTGGTATCGCAGAGTGCAATATGGTAGGTATCGGAGCCGGACTTGCTTCTACAGGCAAAGTTCCTTTTGTCAGCACTTTTGCCATGTTTGCGGCAGGACGTGCATTTGAGCAGGTGCGCAACTCTGTAGGCTATCCGAAGCTGAATGTAAAGATCGGCGCAACTCACGGCGGAATTTCCGTAGGTGAGGACGGCGCAACTCATCAGTGCTGTGAGGATTTTGCCCTGATGAGAAGTATTCCGGGAATGGTTGTTGCTTCCCCGTCTGATGATATTGAGGCAAGAGCTATGGTAAAAGCTGCCTACGAGCATGTGGGACCAGTGTATATGCGCTTTGGCCGTCTTGCAGTTCCGGTGATCAATGACAGACCGGATTATAAATTTGAGCTTGGCAAAGGTATTGTTCTCCGTGAAGGAAAAGATCTGACGATCGTTGCAAACGGTCTCTGTGTTGCAGCATCACTGGAAGCAGCAGAAAAGCTTGCTGCAGATGGAATTGAAGCAAAGGTTATCAATATCCATACAATCAAGCCTCTTGATGAGGAGCTGATCGTTGCGGCAGCAAAAGAAACCGGAAAAGTGGTCACAGTTGAGGAACATTCTGTGATCGGCGGACTTGGCGGCGCAGTCTGCGAATGTCTGTCCGAAAAAGCGCCGGTTCCGGTTAAGCGTATCGGTGTCAATGATGTGTTCGGCGAGTCCGGCCCGGCTGTTGCTCTTCTTGAGAAATACGGTCTGGATGGAGAAGGCATTTATAAACAGATCAAAGCTTTTGTATAAAATATGATTCGTGCATGGCAGACGGGATCATTGCCAGGATTCCCTGAGTGATCTTGTCAGCCAGATGAATGACAGTAGACAGCCGGGTTGTCTGGAGAGTAAGCTGCTCCAGTAATCCGGCTGTATTTACGATTCCGGTTACATGGATGTCCCCTACAGGGGGCAGCTCTTTCTGAACCGCAGCACCCGGGTAAAGCGCGCCGTCTCCGATGGTTACGTAACCCAGGTGCTTTTTTTGTCCAAGAGAAGCGTCGATTGCAATCACAAGAGCTTCCGGATGGCTGAAGCAGATGTCCTGGCTTGCGCTGGTAAGGTTCAGGGCGTGTACAGGATGAGAAAGAGTTCCGTATACATGAACTTTTTCGGATGCATTGCAGAGAAGCTGCTGGCCTACATAGGGACCAAGGCAGTCTCCGGTGAGGCGGTCTGTGCCGATACACAGAAATACAAGCTCCTTCCAGTTTTTTCTGTGGTGAAGGATGCAGTTTTTTAGAAGAGAAGAGATTTCTCTGGCGGCTCCGGTTTTATTTGCGTCAATATAAAAAGTCATAGATTTTCCTCGCAGTGTTTGTCCTGATTTATTGTATCCGTCTGTGGAACAAATTATGCATGTGCGGAATATGTCGTTAAATTATGAGACAGGCATCTTACATTCTGCTAAAATCCGCATTTTTTATATGCTATTCTTGTACCCGAAGGGGTGATATATCATGATAGAAGTCATCTATAAAGATGAGAAACAGGAGGCAAAGGGCAACGAGAGTATATTTTCTGTGCCAAAGAATATACGTCAGATAGGTCAGGCCAGTGAGGATTACCGAATTTACATGGAAGACTATGTGTATACCTTTCTTGGAAGAACTGCCGGGGCAGGGGACATAAACGGGGAAGAGAAGAAATGTCTGGCGGTTTTGACCGGGGAAACAAAGTGGGCTTCAGGAATCACCTATATGTTTATCAGAGGGGCTCTGGATGTGGAGGCAGAGGATATTTCGGCTGAGCATATTGAGTTTACAGAAAAAATGTGGAAAAAAATACAGGAAGAAACAGAAAAATATTTTGAGGGTCAGGAGATTGTGGGATGGTTCTTTTCTCAGAGATCGATACCTCTGGAAGCCACAGAGCTTTTGAAACGGGTGCATCTGAAACATTTTGGCGGAGGAGAAAAGGTTCTGATGCTGATGGATCCGGCGGAACGGGAAGAGGTGTTTTTTCGGTACGAAAACAGTTTCCTTGTAAAGCAGAACGGATATTATCTTTACTATGAAAAGAATCCGCAGATGCAGTCGTATATGCTGGAAAAAAATCCGGAAGGAACAACGGACAGGCAGGAAGAGGTTCCGGATGAGGCAGTAAAAGCATTTCGGAGGATCATACAAAAAAAGAAGAGCGCAGAGGAAAAACAGACGGAGGAAACGGAAGAACGGACCTCTGTTTTTTCATATGCGGCTACAGCCTGTCTTGCTCTGGCTGTTGTGGCAGCAGGAATGAAGTTTTATCAGAATTATCAGTCTTTGCAGCAGGCAGATGTAAAGGCGGAAATGGCTGCATCTGTGATCGAGACGGGGCCTTCGGAATTTCCGGAAGAGATAAAGGAGAAAGCGGAGGTCACATCGGTCAGAACAGAGAGAGCAGATACGAGTGAAAAAGAAGTAAATGACGGTGAAAAATCCGGGGAAAGCAGAGAGAAAACAGAAGATTTTTCTGCGAGAAAAAATGGGACACAAGAAAATGCCTCGGGAAATACAGCGGAAATGAAAAAAGATGAGAAGGAAACTGTGCCTTCGGAAGCTGCTGAAACAGATGAGGAAACCTCCAACGAAAATGTCAAGTCTGAGCTGTCAGAGGAGGATCGGGCAATTTACAGAGAAGAATCAGACATGAGAAAGGCAGAAAGAAGAGTCCGTGAGTCCCGGGATACTGCCGGAAACCCGGATTCGGAAAAAGTAACAGAGACTGAAAATAATACACAGTCAGAGGAAGCATCAGCCGGGGGCACAACATACATTATACGTCCCGGTGATACTTTGTATCAGATCAGTGTGGAAAAATATGGAAGCATGGAAGCGGTTGCTGAAATATGCCGTATGAACAACATGTCTGAAAGCGACACCATTTATCCCGGACAAATAATTGTATTGCCCTGAGAAGTTTGCTATAATGTGACATATGAGAAGAGCGCAGAGGCGTTGCCGTGAACAAAGTGAGCAGTAACGGAGAGACTTCTCATATGTCAGTGAAAAGAACAGAGAGAGGACCCGAAAGGCAAGGTTTAGTATGTCCAATATATTTCAGAAATGGAGAAAAAAACGAAAGAGAGCCAAAATGATGGCTCAGAATGGGAAGCTGTCCCAGGATGTGGGAAGTGAAGAAGCATATAGAAGACAGCTTTCCATGCATAAAATTGCAGCAATGAAAAAAACAGTTTTTACTGTAGCGGTGGTAGCTGCAGTGGCAGTGGGACTGGTATTTTTTATAGAAAAGAGGAGCTACCGCACTTATGATATCATTCAGACAAGTGAACAGGAGGATATTGTTTCCACAAAGTATGAAGTGATGTCAGGAAAAATCCTGAGATACAGTCCGGATGGAGCGGCGCTGGTAAACAGTGAGATGGATGCATACTGGAGCAGTCTGTATGAAATGCAGAATCCTGTAGCTGACATCAGAGGTGACTGGGCAGTGATCGCAGATGTTGACGGAACATCCATGAAGATCTTTGACAAAGACGGAGAAGCGGGAAGTGTTACAACCTCATACAGCATTGTCAAGGCCAGGATATCATCTAATGGTCTTGTTGCAGCCATATTGGATGGAGGAGATTCCACATGGATTAATTATTATGACTCGGATGGAAGTCTGATAGCAGAGAACCAGACACATGTGGAAGATCCCGGATATCCTATGGATGTGGCGGTTTCGGATAACGGCGAGATTATGATGGTGACATATCAGTTTATAGACGGAAGCGACACAACCAGCTATGTGGCCTTTTATAATTTTGGCGATGTAGGACAAAATGAAGATGACAGAATTGTAAGCGGCTATACATATGAGGGAGTTGTAATTCCGGAAATCAGATATTTTGATGCAGAACGGTCTGTTGCGCTTCGGGAAGACGGATTCACCGTATATAAAGGACGACAGATTCCAAAAGAAAGCGTTACAGAGAAGGTGGACAAAGAAATTGTAAGTACGTTCTGTGATGACGACACCATAGGCATGGTGTTTAAAAACGGAAATAAAGACAAGCAGTATACCATGAAGGTATATTCCATTAACGGAAGCCTCCGGTTTACAAAGGATTTTAACATTCCCTATACCACTATAAAAATAAGCGGAGGAAACATTCTGCTTTATAATGATTCCCAGATCTGTGTAATGAACAGCAGAGGCGTGGAAAAGTACAGCGGTACAGTAGACGGAAGTATTAACAATTTTATTAAAATCGGCTGGAATCGTTATCTGCTGGTGCTTGACAGCGGGGTTAATGTGATCAAATTCAGTTAAAGGGGGATGAGGGCATTGACCTGGTTGGGAATCGTAGTGGCAGGAATTCTTCTGCTGACAGCTTATAAAGGCTTCAGGAGAGGCTTTATAAGAGAAATTGTGTCCTTCTTTTTTGTGTTCCTGGCTCTTGCGGTATCATGGGCGATTAATCCTTATGTTAATGAGTTTTTTATGGAAAACACACCTGTGTATGAAAAAATACAGGAAAGCTGTCAGAGCTTTGTGGAATCTCAGAAAAAACAGGAACTGACATCGCCGGGAGCTGAAGAGCAGACAGGCTTTATTGAGGGACTGGAATTACCGGAACTTTTGCAGAAAGGACTTGAATCAAATAATACAGCGGAGGTATATACCTATCTTGCAGTGGATTCATTTGGGGAATATATTTCAGAAGCCCTGGCAAGGATGATTGTAAATGGACTGTCCTTTTTTGTTTCTTATCTGCTGGCCTCGGTGATCCTGCGTCTTGGCACCTGGGTATTAAATCTTCTTGCCGGACTGCCTGTGCTGAAAAGTGCAAACAAACTGGCAGGAGGACTTGTAGGAGCGGTTAAAGGCGTGCTGTTTGTATGGATCGCTTTTCTTGTAATGACGATTTTATGCAGTACATCTATAGGAAAAGAGTCTCTTGCGCTTATTGAAAAGGATGCCTTTCTCAATGTGCTGTATGAATATGATATTTTTGTAAATGTGTTCATGAGTATTTTTTATGGAATGTAACCTGAAAAAGTGAATCTGTTCAGGATAAAATGCCATTATCGCAGGTGATTTGGAATGTGTTTGCTCAAGCTGCTGCGAAAAGTGAGAATTTTAGCAACTTTTTTTATAGAACATAAAGAAAGTCCTTGACTTAGAAGGATATGGGTGCTATACTAAAGTTCGCTTCAAAAAGAAGCGGGCTTTTATTTTTCCTGATTTAAGGAAAAATAAAAAAATGAAAAAACTTGTTGACAACCGATTGAAGATGTGGTAAAGTAAACAAGTTGTCAGCGAGAGAGCAAATTACTTAAAAGAACATCGAAAAAGTTTGAAAAAACTTGAAAAAAGTTCTTGACAAACAAAAAAAGATGTGATAAAGTAAATGAGCTGTCTGAGAGACAGAAAACAAAGAACCTTGATA
>ENA-ORTL01000242-ORTL01000242.1-human-gut-metagenome-genome-assembly--contig:-NODE-242-length-70771-cov-5.78456_pt1 | contig 70771 bp, 74 predicted proteins | sample MGYA00241916_ERZ509196 | MGnify/ENA primary metagenome ERZ509196 (study PRJEB26280, sample SAMEA2338844) | human gut metagenome | biome: human gut; feature: human-associated habitat; material: faeces...
TCCTCCACCAATTGTTACAATTTTTACAGGTTTTTTACTCATTTTTATATCCTCCTTATTTTTATAAAACTATTTTAGTTTTATACTTTTCTTAAATCAATAAAGAGGAATTTTATAGTTACACTGTTCCAACAAAACAAACATAATTCAAACAAAAATAGAGAACACTGTTCCCTATTTGATTAAATCATTGCTTGTATCTCTTATAAGTGACGATGTAAAATTTTCATATTCATCAGCAATCTTAATTTTTTTCTTTTTATTTTCTTTATAATTTAAGCTAAAATACATACTATACAATAAATCTAACAAATAAAGTGTTGATAAATTCATAGAAAAAGTTCCCAAATTGTTTCTAATTTTTTCTCTTGTAGAAACATGTAGAACACAACGTGATAAAGAAGATAAAGTATTCGTTCCAAATGATGTAATAGTAATAAAATCGATATTTCTTTCATTTAATTTATTCGCCATTCTTATACAATTTTGTGTTTCACCTGTATAGCTAATTAAAAGAAAACAGGCATCTCCTTTATTTAAATAACAAGCCTCATAATATGGTTCATCGATACTTTGATATACATTTACATGTTTTCCTATTCTAGCCATTTTATCTCTAAAAGTTAAAGCAAGATCATTTTGCGATCCAGAAGAAATAATATAAATATTTTTATTGTTTTTTAATAAATTCAATGATTTTCTTAACATATCGTGATCCAATAGTGAATGTGTGTCATCAATTATTTCATGATACAATGAACACATTTTATTTGATATTGTTTGTATGTTATCTTCTGTCATAAAAGGTATACTGGGGTTTATATCTGAAAAATTCGAATTCAAATAGTGAAGTTCTTCGACATACATTTCTTTAAATTCTTCAAATCCAGTAAATCCTAATTTTTGACAAAGTCGTATTATTGATGATGGCGAACAATACAATCTCTTTGATATTTCACGTGTTGATTGTCTTGCAATTTCTTCTTTTTGATTTAAAAAATACTTTACTATTTCTTTTTCTGCATACGTAAAATCAAAAGACTTTAACTTATCACTTATTAACATTTTTAACCTCATCCCTTTTCAATTCTATAAAGATTATACCTACAACATAAATTATTTTTAACCATAAAAACCCATCTAATTCACTATGAATCCACTGAGCTTTATTCATTATATTCTTATCTTCAATAAGTATTTGTAAAAAACCTAGGCTACTTATGGTACGTTTGATTGTTCATAATTTTGAATGCTCGATAGACTTGTTCAACTAAGATAAGCTTCATTAATTGATGTGGAAAAGTCATTTTAGAGAAACATAAACGATAATTTGCTCTTTGTAATAAAGATTTTCCTAAACCTAAAGAACCCCCAATCACAAAAGTAATCGTACTCTTTCCTCTAATCATACATTCTTCAATATGTTTTGAAAAAGCCACACTATCTATTTCTTTTCCATGTAGATCTAAAACGATAACATATTCATCATCTTTAATTTTAGCAACAATTTTATCTGCTTCTTTATCTTTGATGATATTTTCTACATTTTCACTTGCATTGTCAGGAATTGGTTCATCTGGTACTTCAACCATTTCTACTTTACAGTAAGCATTCAATCTTTTGACATATTCATTGATTCCATTAACAAGATATTTTTCTTTAAGCTTACCAATTGTTAAGATTCTAATTTTCATAATGTCCTCCAGAAACAATTTCTTTTTGATCTGCGATCTTTATATTATCAAAATATATATGTTCTTCGTCAAAAACTCTTTGATATGTATCCAATGCCATTTCTTTTGTATTCGCTTCTTGTGATAAATGGGCCAAACAAATTTCTTTTGTATTTTCACCAATCACCTGCGCCATAACATGTGCACTATATTCATTATTAAGATGGCCCTTATCTCCAAAAATACGATTTTTTAAAAATAAAGGTCTTCTTGTATTCATTAACATCTCAATATCATGATTACTTTCAAAAATATAGTAATCTAAATTTTTTATATATTCCATATTCTTTTGTGAAACATAACCTGTATCTGTCATATAGAGAATTGTTTCATCTTTTCCTTTGATTACAAACCCTAAAGGGGATGTTGCATCATGTGATAAAGGTAATGGTGTAATTATATAATGATCTAATTGTATATTTTGATAATTTTCTAATTCATGACTTTCATCTATACCAGGGATGCATCCTTTTCCACAATAAACAATACTTTGATCAAAGATACCAATATTTTTATTATGGTCAATATGATCATGTGTTAATAAAACATGATGAATATCACTTTCATGAAATCCTAATTGATTAAGTTTTGTATAAAGTTGTCTTTTACTAATTCCACAATCAATTAAAAGTCCGTTTCCTTGATCATAAATGAAAATACTGTTTCCTTTAGAACCACTTGCTAAGACATGATATTTCATTTTTTCCTCCAAAACAAAAATGAGTACCAAGTACTCATTTTCTTATTTAAGTCCGTATTTTTTGTTGAATTTTTCAACACGTCCATCAGCACTAGCAAATCTTTGTTTTCCAGTATAGAATGGATGACAGTTAGAACAAGTATCAACACGTACTTCATCTAATACTGAACCACTTTCAAATTCTGCTCCACATGATGTACAAACTACTTTTACTTTTTTGTAATTTGGATGAATTCCTTTTTTCATTGTTATTTCTCCTTCCGCCTTGTAGATTTCTCACTACAAAGTAAGTTGCTATGATATATTAACATTAAATTATGTTGTTTTCAAGCCCTTTTTTATAATTTTAATCATCAACTTTGATTCTTCTAATAACAGCACCTAAAGTAATTAATTTTTGATCGATATTCGCATATCCTCTATCTATATGATATACATTACTAATTTCTGTAATTCCATCAGCGATTAACCCTGCTATTAACAATGCTGCTCCACATCTTAAATCTGTTGCTTCTACTTTTGCTCCTTTTAATGGTGTTTTTCCATTTATATAACACATTGATTCATCTAATTCTATATTTGCGCCCATCTTATTAAGTTGTTCACAATGTCTAAATCTCTCTGGATAAATTGTTTCTATTACTTGTGATTGTCCGTTTGCTTGTGTAAGCAGTGCTGTTAATGGCTGTTGTAGATCTGTTGCAAAACCTGGATATACCTGTGTTCTGACATCGACTGCATTAAAGTTCTTGTTATCACCATAAACAATAATACTATCACCAACATTTTCCATTTTAACACCCATTTCTTTCAATTTTGAAATAAGTGATTCCAAATGTTGTGGAATGATATTTTGAATAATAACTCTTTCTCCTGCAGCTGCTGCCATAATTAAGAATGTCCCTGCTTCAATACGATCTGGAATGATTTCATGAGTACATCCTTTTAGATGTTCTACTCCTTCAATCGTAATCGTATCAGTACCAGCACCTCTAATTTTAGCTCCCATTTTTGTAAGTAAGTTTACTACATCAATGATTTCTGGTTCTTTTGCTGCATTTTCAATAACTGTTTTTCCTTCAGCTTTTACTGCTGCTAACAAGATATTGATTGTTGCTCCTACTGAAGCAAAATCTAAATATATTTTTGCACCTACTAAACGATCTGCTGTAATCACATGCGCACCATCAACAAATTCTACTTTGGCACCTAGTGCTTCAAATCCTTTAATATGTAAATCTATCGGACGTGGTCCTAAAAAGCATCCTCCTGGTGCTTTCATCACAACTTTTTTACATTTTCCAAGTAATGCTCCCATTAAATAATATGATGCTCTTAACTTATCAACGGCATCTGACACTAATGGAACATTTTCCATACGAGAGGGATCAACAATTAAACTATCATGACTTCTTAATACTGTACAATTAAGTTCTTCTAATAAAACTGCTAAAGCGTCCACATCGCTGATTCCTGGTACACCATAAATCGTTACAGGACTATCCGCTAAAATAATTGCTGGAATAAGTGCTACAGTGGCATTTTTTGCACCCGAGATTTCTACTGTACCATTTAATTTATGTCCGCCTTCAATCGCAATAATTTCACTCATGACTTTACCCCTTTTCTTCTATCTATATTCCCTAATACTATATTATAAATTCATTAAAAAAACAACTTAATAAAGAGATTTCACATAAACAAAAAAAGCCCGAAGGCTTTTTTTATTTGATTAAGCTTTACCGATACAACCAAATACTTCCATTCTATCTTTAACACATTGTTTGATAGCTTCTGCACCTGGTGCTAATAATTTACGAGGATCATATCCTTTTCCTTCTAAATCTTTTCCAGCTTCAATGTATTTACGTGTAGCTTCTTGGAAATATAATTGACATTCAGTGTTTACGTTTACTTTAGATACTCCTAAAGTGATTGCTTTTTTGATCATTTCATCAGGAATTCCTGAACCACCATGTAATACTAATGGTAATTTTCCAGTTTCAGCTTGGATTGCATCTAATGCATCAAAGTCTAATCCTTCCCAGTTTGCTGGGTATTTACCATGAATATTTCCGATACCTGCAGCTAAGAAATCTACTCCTAAATCTGCGATTGATCTACATTCTTTTGGATCTGCTACTTCACCTTTACCGATGACACCATCTTCTTCTCCACCGATTGATCCAACTTCTGCTTCTACTGAAACACCTTTTGAATGACATAATTCAACGATTTCTTTTGTTTTTTCGATGTTTTCTTCGATTCCATAATGAGAACCATCAAACATGATTGAAGAGAAACCTGCATCTAAAGCAGCTTTAGCTCCTTCGTATGAACCATGATCTAAGTGTAAAGCTACTGGTACAGTGATATTTAATGCTTCTACCATTGCTTTAACCATTGCTGCAACTGTTGTATATCCAGTCATATATTTAGCAGCACCTTCTGAAACACCTAAGATTACTGGCGCTTTTAATTCTTCTGCAGTTAATAATACTGATTTAGTCCATTCTAAGTTGTTGATATTGAATTGACCTACTGCATAATGTCCTTCTTTAGCTTTCTTTAACATTTCTGTTGCTGATACTAATCCCATAACAAATCTCCTTTTCTTTTTTTCGGTTATATAATACTATCTTTTATATAGAATTTCCATAGTTTTTATCATAAAAACCTTAATTTCCAAAAGCTTTTAATAATCTTTGACAAGCATCTTCTAAAACACTTCTTGGAATTGCAAGATTAAATCTTTCAAAACCTTCTCCACCTGTTCCAAAGATATATCCTTCATCTAACCATAAACCGGCTTTTTCTAACATTGTTTTTTCTAATTCATCTTTATTTAAACCACATTCTCTAAAATCAACCCAACATAAATAAAGCCCTTCAGGTTTTACTAAATGAATATGAGGTAAGTTTTCTTTTAAGAATTCATCAAAATAAGTAAAGTTGTCATAAACATATTCCAACATTTCATCTACCCATAATTCACATTCATTATAGGCAGTCATACAAGCAATAATACCTAAAAAGTTTGGTTCATTAACCCCATAACGATTCATTGTTTCTTGATAAGCTTTTCTTAATTTTTCATCTGCAATAATAATATTTGATGTTTGTAACCCTGCTAAATTAAATGTTTTTGATGGTGCAGTTAAAATAACAGAGAATTCTTTATAACTTTCATCTACATTATAGAAAGGAATATGTACATGATCTCCATAAACAAAATCTTCATGAATTTCATCAACAATGACTAAAACATGATGTTTTTTACAAATTTCCCCAATTTGTTTTAATTCATCTTCTTTCCATACTTTTCCAATTGGGTTATACGGATTACATAAAATAAACATTTTAACATCATTTTCTACGATTGCTTTTTCAAAAGCATCATAATCCATTTCATAAAAACCATCTTTATAAACCATTTGATTTTCAATAATTCTACGATGATTTAATTCAATTGAAAAATCAAATGGATAATATACAGGCTTATTAATAATAATGGCATCATTTTCCTTTGTATAAGCATTTACACATAATTTAATAGCTGTTACCACACCTGGTGTTGGGATGATCCATTCTTTATCGACATGAAAATCATGTCTTCTTTTCATCCAAGAAATAACCGCATCAAAATACTCATCTGGCGCAAATGAATACCCATAAACGCCTTGTTTAATTCTTTTAACTAAAGCATTTTCAATTTCCTTTGGTGATTTAAAATCCATATCTGCAACCCACATAGGTAACACATCTTTAGGTTTATTCTTTGCTTCAATCGTATCCCATTTAGCACAATTTGTACCTTTTCTATCTACAACTTCATCAAAATCAAACATACTTTTCTCTCCTATAACACTTCTTTATCTTTAAATTCATCTTTTGAAAAATGCATTAAAGTCATTCCTAAAGCCATTGAAAGATTCAATGAATCTATATGATGACTATGAGGAATAAAAATAGATTTTCCATAATCTAGATATTCATCAGGTAAACCACTACTTTCATTACCAAAAACAAGTGAATGATAACCTTCTTTGGATTCAACCTTATGAATATTCGTTGCTCCTTTTAACATCAATGTATAAATATCATGACTTGGAAATCTTTTTAAATAATCTTCAAAACTATCAAAATACTCAATATTCAAATGAAACATTGCTCCCATCGAAGCTCTTAAAACACGAGGATCAAAAACATCGACACCTGGTCGAATTATTGCTAGATTATAATAATTGAATCCTAACATCGTTCTCATAATTGTCCCCATATTTCCCATATCTCCAGGATTTACTAAAACAACATGATTTCCTTCTTGTAAAGTCATTTCATATTTTTTAATGATTGCTATCGCAAAACAATTATCTTTTTTTGATAATTTTTGAATTGTATTATCACTTTCAATCAATTCAATATGTTTTTCTCTACAAATTTCATCAATAATAGGAATACCTTTATTCTTATAAGAATTACTTTTTATATATACTCTTAAAACAAGATCAGGACGATTCTTTAATAACTCAATCGTTTCAAAAACTCCTAAAGTATAGGTATAATCAAAATCCTTCTTATATGCTTTAATCTTCATCTAATAAACCTTCTACTCTCTTTGTTTCTTCTTCTACACTTTCTTTTAAAGAAAGAAAATGTTTTTCTTCAAAATTAGCTCCTTGATGAATTAAATCAATCAATTCATCATACTTACGACAAGCCAATTTCAATTGTGAATATTTGATGGTCACATCTAATTCATTTCCGGCATCAGCTGTAATTTTATTTACTTCATGATATACTTCTTTAAACTTAGCATCTAAGTCTACTTTTTGTTTCTTTCTAAAAAACATCAAGCATTCCTCCCTTGCCCTTAATAGTATCACAAATTCATCATAAATTCAGTTAATTTTTAGATTGTCTTTTGTTATAATACATTCGAGGTGATACTATGAAATTATTAGCTTGTCCCAAATGTCATCAACAACTTCATTTAGAAAACAAAACACTAAAATGTGAAAACAATCATTGTTATGACATTTCTAAAAGAGGATATATCAATTTATTATTAAATCCTGATAAAGCTACCAATAATCCAGGAGACAGTAAAGAATCTCTTGTCGCAAGAAAAGCATACTTAAATAAAGGTTATTATGATCCTATCTTAAATCAAGTGATTACGTGTATTGATGAATTCAAACATCAAGATGATTTAAGTATTTTAGATTTAGGATGTGGAGAAGGATATTATACTCAAGGTTTAAAGAAACATTTTGAAAACAGTGATATCTATGGTTTAGATATTTCCAAGATTGCTATTGATATGGCGACACGTTATCGTAAAGATGTTACTTGGCTTGTAGGAAATTCTAAAAATATTCCTATCTTAGATCATAGTTTAGATTTTATCTGTGCTTTATTTACAGTAGTAAATCAAGATGAATTAAAAAGAGCATTAAAAGAAGATGGTTATATTGTTCATGTTACTGCTAATAATCAACATTTAATTGAAATTAAAGAATTGATTTATGATGAAATTAAAGTAAAAAGTGATAAGTATATTCGTTTAGACTTTAATCAAGTGAAAAGTTATGACTTTAAAGAAAAAGTTCATATTTCTAATCGTGAAGATGCTTTAAATCTTTTAATGATGACACCACACTACTATCATATTAAAAAAGAAAAACGTGGCGTTTTAGATACTTTACAAGGTTTAGATATCACAATTGATATCAAAGTAACAGTTTATGCACTATCATAAAGAAAAGAATCATTTAGTAATAGAAATTGATGAAAGAATTCAAGGAATGACACTTCTTGAATTCTTTCATTATCTGCATCTTTCTAAAAAAACAATTCACTTACTTCGTCAAAATAAAGACTATACTTTAAATAATACTTATGTTGATTATCAAATCATTTTAAAAGATAAAGATATTCTTTCAATTAAAGCCTACGAACAAGGAAGAGACTTTGTTGAACAAGAAAGTTCCTTAGATATCATCTATGAAGATGACTTGCTTTGTATTGTTAATAAACCAAGCAACCTCATTATTCATCCTGATGATAAAAGTAAAAAAGATACTCTTTGTAATTATGTCAGTTATTACTACCAACAAACTCATCAAGATTTACCAATTCGTTATCTCCATCGTTTAGATAGAGATACAACCGGTTTGGTGATGTTTTGTAAATGTGCTCTTTTACAACCCTATTTTGATTATATGATTGCATCTAAAAAAATTAAGAAAACTTATCTAGCAATCATTCAAGGACATTTACCTAAAAGAGAAATGACTATTGATTTACCTATCGGTCAAGACCGTCATAGTAAAAATAAAATGTGTATTTCTAAAACAGGTAAAGATGCTTTAACACATTTTAAAGAAATTAAAACAAAAGGAAATTATACACTGGTAAAATGTCAAATTGAAACTGGTCGAAAACATCAAATAAGAGTTCATTTGAATCATTTACATCATCCTATTATAGGAGATACTCTTTATGGAAAAACTTCTTCTATGATTAAAAGAATGGCTTTACATGCTTATTGTTTGGAGTTTATTCATCCATTAACTTATCAAACAATAAAAATTGAATGTTTACTTCCATTTGATATGGAAAAAATCTTTAGATAAAAACCACGTCTAAGAGTCCGTATTCAAAACAGATATAAAAAGATAAAAGAAAACCTTAAACAGAAAGAAAAAGATAAAACAATTACTAAAGAAGAAAGATTAGAACTCGAAGAAGCTTCCAGATACTATTAAGTATTAAAAAAATTCAATTGGCTGCTTTTTTCAACCAACAACAGAATATTTGACGACAACAATGAAAAGAAATTCAACAGAGTATTGAACAGATACTGCAACTACAGTGATCTCTTTACCTGTATGCTGTCCATTGATGAAGAACTCGAAACTGCATCCAACCTCAAGGATCAGGTCGTTTACTTTTATAATCATTGTAACTATGACAATGCAAAGAAAAAACTTGAAGAGATCATTATTGATTTCAGAAGCTGTCCTGTTGAAGAGATGTCACCCTTTACCAACACCTTGATCAACTGGAAAAATGAAATCATTAATAGCTTTATCATTGTAGATAACAAATCAAAAAGAAGAATGAACACTGCCATCGTTGAAAATAGAAATAAGACTATCAAACTTATTAAACATGCTTCAAATGGCTATCTGAACTGGGAAAGATTCCGTAATCGTATTCTCTACACTTTAAATGATGATACGACCTACTATTTTGCATGTATCAGAAAGGACAGAAATTAAAATGAAAAAAGTATTTACGCTTGTTATTGATGAAGATAATGAACCAATTATTGTCGAAGAGGATGAAATATTGGAAGATATTCTTAATGATCTGGCGTCGATTTCTAACCGAATAGATGACATACAGTTATCTCTAATAAAAAATGATGATGTTGATACATCATCAGATTTAGATATCTCCAAAATTGACTTCTAATGTATAAAGAAACGTGGGGCAAATTTTGCCCTACATCATTTGATAATTAAAATATGAGAAACCCCTCGTTATTTTAAATTACCTTTAAATCTCAGCTTCGGTGCAACTTGCACTTAAGTCACCGATATGGAATCAGTCTAAATTACAATCACTATTTATCTAATTCAGACTCACACATTTTTTCAGCTTGCTCTATTATCAGATCTACCGCAGTTGCCTGTTTATCCGGTGGATATTTATATTTTCTGAGTAGCCTTTTTACAGTAATTCTCATCTGCGCCCTAACACTTTCTCGCACATCCCAATCAACTTTAATATTATTTTTAATGCTGATTGTTAGTTCTTTAGCAATTTGTTTTAGAACATCATTTTCATAGAAATCTCTGGCAGACTCATTGGACGAAATTGCATCATAAAATGCCAGTTCATCATCTGATAATCCTAGCTTTTCTCCTCTTTTATGAAGCTCATTCATATCTTTTGCCATATCAACCAGAGCCTTTATAACCTCTACCGTCTCTAAAGAACGTTTTTCATATTGAATTACTGAGGCTTCAAGCATTTCAGAAAATTTCTTTGCTTGTACAACATTCTTTTTAGCTATTGACTTAATCTTACCGTCAAGCAAACGTCGTAAAAGTTCCAGAGCTAAATTTTTTTGTGGCAGTCCTTTTACTTCTTCAAGAAACTCATCAGATAAAATTGAAATATCCGGTTTATTCAATCCAACTGAAGCAAATATGTCAACGACTTCTTCAGAAATAACTGATTTGGAAACCAATTGACCAATTTCATATTCTATTTGATCTTTCGTTTTCTTCTGTTTGTCCTTTGGTAGTATTTTTATAATACCTGATTTGATGGCTTTAAAATAACTAATCTCTACATTGATTGCTTGAGCTTGTTCAGAGGTCGAGCATAATGCGTATGCCTTACCGATTTCTACAACCAAATTAAGAAATTCCTTTTTCTCATCTTCTGGTTTACCCAAAACAAAATCCACACCAGAAACAATACACGCCATTCGTTCACTTGCAGAGCCACTTATGTAAGAAGAGTAATCCAATCCATGCAATGTTCCTTGAATTTGCTCATACTTCTCAAGCATGAGATCTATTGCTACTTGTGGATCAATACCTGTGGTTTTTCGGTCAGACGGTGTATATTGTGCTAATGCACTTCTTAAATTATCCGCAATACCAATATAATCTACAATTAAACCGCCAGGCTTATCTTTAAACACACGATTAACTCGTGCTATGGCTTGCATAAGATTATGACCACTCATCGGTTTATCGATATACATTGTGTGAAGACAAGGTACATCAAATCCTGTCAACCACATATCACAAACAATAACAATTTTTAATTCATCTTCAACATCTTTCATCCTCTTTGCAAGTAACTTTTTCTGAGAAGCAGTAGTTGAATGCGGCTGAAATTCATGTGGATCAGATGCTGCAGAAGTCATAATAACCTTAATTGTACCTTTAGCAATGTCATCACTATGCCATTCCGGACGGTATTCTATAATCTTTGAGTAAAGTTTTACTGCAATCTTTCTGGACATAGCTACAAACATAACTTTACCATTAATCGCCTGTTGTCTAAAGTCGTAATGAGCGATAAAATCTTTCACCACTACATCAATACGACGATCTGTTCCAACAATGGCTTCTAACCTTGCCCATTTACGCTTTTGGCTTTCAGCGTAAGTTTCTTCCTGTCCCTCAACAATGCTGTCATACTCATCATCAATCTTTGGCTTTAATTCCTGCGGAAGATCTAACTTTGCAATCCTGCTTTCATAATAAATCGGAACAGTAGTTTTATCTTTAACCGCTTGAGTCAAATCGTAAATATCAATATAGTCACCAAACAGGGCAGGGGTGTTCTTATCGCTCAACTCAACAGGAGTTCCCGTAAAACCGATAAAAGAAGCATTCGGTAGTGCGTCTCGCAGATGTTTCGCAAAGCCAAAAGAAACTTTGCCATCTTTTTCTTTTGCTTCTAACCCATACTGACTGCGATGCGCTTCATCTGCTATAACGACCACATTTCGTCTGGTAGTCAGTGCTTCCATCGACTGGTCACTCTCATCTGGCGAAAACTTTTGGATAGTCGTAAATACAATGCCACCAGCTTGAACGCTTAATAGTTCTCGTAGTTTCTTTCTTGTGTCTGCCTGCTTGGGTGTTTGACGCAAATAATCAGCACTTTTTGAAAAAGTGGTAAACAGCTGATCATCCAAGTCATTTCTGTCAGTAATAACAACAATGGTCGGGTTATTCAATTCTAAAACCAATTGACGAGTATACATGAGCATAGAATAACTTTTCCCACTACCCTGTGTATGCCAAATTACACCCGCTTTTCTGCTTCCATTTTCAGAAGCTGCCAAGTGAGTGGTATACAATGCTTTATTTACAGCAAAAAATTGATGATAACCAGGCAAAATTTTGAAAGACTTATTTTCCTCGTGAACAAAGAAGCTATACTTTGAAGCAAGGTCCAAAAATCTCTTTTTATTCATCATTCCATGCAGCATAACTTGCAATTGCGGAAAAGAAAGTTCCGATTCTTTTTCTCCGTCAATTGTTCTCCAGAACATAAATCGATCTAAATCAGAAGTAATTGTACCAACTTTTGCATTGATACCATCACTTGTGATCATAAAGGCATTGTAATAAAACAAAGAAGGAATATCTCTTTTATAAGTCTGAAGCTGATTAAACCCATCAACAATATCTACTTCTTCGTTTGTCGCATTTTTCAGTTCTATTACAACAACAGGAATACCATTTAAGAACGCAACAATATCAGGTCTGCGTTCTTTTCCGTTTTCAATTACAGTGTATTGATTAATCGCCAAGAACTCATTATTTTCAATATCTTTGGCATCAAAAATATAAGCTTTTTCAGTTTTTATGCTTCCGTCCTTCTGCTTAACCTCTACGTCAATACCATCGGTTAATAATTTTTGAAACGCAACATTATTTTGGACAATAGATAAGCTCTGCTGACGAGTAATCTTTTTAACCAGTTCTGAAATCGTATCATTGGAATATTGTTTGTTAATACGTTTTAATGCACTATGTAACCTGTCGTATAAAACAACATCTCCAAAACTTTCTCTCTCTGAAAAGCTTCCTCCCGGCGAAATATCTGGTCCATATTGAGTTTGATAGCCCAAATCTTGAAGCCACTCCAATGCAGCTTGTTCAAGATCATTTTCTATAAAGTTGGACATTCTATTCACCTGCCTTTACAAAATGTCTTTTTTTGATATACGATGTCTGATGCTCTAATTCTGGGTAAACAAATGCTTCATTTATTCCGATCATATCAAGCTCATGCAGTATGGAAGATTTCTGTTCTGCTGGGATACGTAAATATCTTGGAATTCCTTCATCTACATATTCGCTGAGACTATCTTTTAAATTGAAACTGTTTTTTAGATAATAATCAGGAGCAGATATGTCTATTCCTAATATTAAAAACGCACCATTTTGGCGTCTTATACGTTCATTGTTCTTAGGAGCTACCACCGGAACATATTTATTTTGAAACTGCGTCTTCAGTCGCTCCACTTTCTCTTCAAAGCTCGATGAAATATCATCCCCGAGACCTTTTCTTGAAAAATAATCCAAAAAATTACCTTCGCTTTTTCCATCATATTCTGCAAGTGCAGAAAACAATTTCACTTCTTTTTGTGTAGGACGCTGTAGCGATTCGATAAACAAAATCAGTTCACCGTCTCTGTTTTCATGCTCAGAACAAGCAAAATAGAGTGCGATTAAAGGATTAGTTGTAATATCCAACAATCGAGTCGGCAACCCGTAATGTTGCATTTTGACCAACTGTTCAAAATCCGTCATATGATTTCCAAATTCCAGCGGCTCTTGCAATATCAGCTCATTGACAATAGTAGTTTCTTTTGTTAATAGTCCATTTCTAAAAATACTTCCATGGATGCCAAATTCAATGTCAGATTGTCCACGAAAGAGCAATGTGCCAGGTATTCCATTTTCAGAAATGATACGACTATAGTCAGAAAGTTTTGACAGTAAGTGAGAAACACTATATATTGAAAATTGTTCATCTAACTCGTCTTGTAGATATTCTTCGTATCGTTCACGTTGATCCATTAATTCTCACCCACTTCCACTGGCAGTTCTCTATTCATCAATTTGGGGAGTAGGGTATCTCTAATCTCTGCCAACACTTCATTTTCTTCTTTGAGCTTTGCGATTTTCTGCTCAATAGGTTTTGCGATTTCTTCAAATTTCAATTGAAGTTCCATCGGCGGTACAACCATAGGAAACATTTTAAACGCTTCGAAAGGGAAGTTCTGCCTTGTTGTGCCAATGGCATGGTGTTTGATCATTTCCTGAAATATCGGTTGCTTCATATAGTAATAAAAGAAAGTAGGAGTAATCGTATCCTTCATCTCAAAAACAGTATAAATTGGGCTAACAAGTCCAACATCATACTCCTTGAGCATGGCAATAGAACCGATATTTGCTCTTGCCGGATTATATGCTACTTGATTGCAGCGAACAATTTTATAGTTTTTAGTACTCTTACTATAAACTTGTTTTGTAAATACATCTTCAGATGCTTTAAATTCGCCTTCTTTTACGACCGAAAGTACAGGGTAATCTTTTTCTTCTTTGTTTTTTTCCTTAAGTTCTATAATATTCTCAAATACAGTTGATTCTGCATATTGCCCATCTGCTAATTTGGACTTTTGTATAAATGTTTCTTTATATATTTCGTTTACTACATTCACCAATAGCGCTATGTTAACTAAATTATTTTTAATTTTCTTTTCATACACGCATAGCTTTTCTGCAATTCTATCCTGCTCCTCTCTAGAAAAATCAGGCAACGCAATCAAGTTCATATTGTTTTGATTCAACTTTGGTTGAGCCGAACCAGTTATATATTCAGATATATCATTTGAATTTAACCAAAAACACAAAAACTCAAGATTTGATAATTCATTTGATGTAACTATATGCGCATGATTATTAACCCAAAACTTTCCTTCTACAATGGTTGCAATCGGTTGTTTGCGAGACCTTAAATTTTCTCCATCTTCAGCTATCAACAAATATTTACCTTCAAAAAGATAGTCATCGACATAATCGATAATACCCTGTGCACCATAATATGGATAATTTTTTTCAATATTTTCCCGTTGCTTAGCTGATAATGGGATACGTTTATTGTCATAATTAATAATTAAATCACCTAAAAGCATCTTATTCCTCCTTGAAATCTTGGTTCCATCCCATTTCATTTAATTGATGCTTAATTTCTTCATCAAGCTTTTGAGATTCATCTATTACATTATATAATTTCTTTATCAACCTTTTCATTTTTTCATCGAAAGGTTCCTTGTCTTCTTCTATAGGAACAACACCCACATAACTCGCCGGTGTCAAATTATAATCTTTTTCACGAATTTCTTCCAATGTTGCTATCTTCCAAAATCCCTGTTTATCAGCATATTCAATCTCTGTACCATCTGACTTTGTTGCTTTCTTTTCATGGTTACGGAAAGAATGGTATGCGGAGGTGATTTCATCAATAGTTTTTGCAGTCAGCTGTCTCTGCGTACGGCTGTCCTCATAAGGTTCTGTTTCCATATTTCTGGCATCAATAAACAGAATTTCTCCATGGCGATCACGGTGTCCGTTTTTTAGCTTGTTGCGAGCCATAAACCACAGACAAACAGGAATTGATGTTGTTGAGAACAGTCCACCCGGCAAAGTAACAATACAATCAATTTTGTCATCTTCAATCAAGTTTTTACGAATATTGTATTCACTGATTGTAGAAGATGAAAGAGAACCATTCGCCAATACAAAACCTGCTGTTCCGCTTGGTGCTAAGTGATAAAGCATGTGCAAAATCCAAGCATAGTTGGCATTACCCGTAGGCGGAATACCGTATTTACTCCATCTTGGATCATCTATTAAACGCTCGCCGCCCCAGTCACTAATATTAAAAGGCGGGTTTGCCATAATATAATCTGCCTTTAAACTCTTATGCTGATCGTTATGGAAAGAATCCGCATTTTGCTGACCAAGGTTTGCTTCTATTCCACGGATAGCAAGATTCATTTTGCAAAGTTTCCAAGTATTATAATTGGATTCCTGCCCATAAATAGCTAATTGACCATCAATTCGTCCCTCTCTGTCTTTTACAAAACGTTCACTCTGGACAAACATACCGCCGGAACCGCAACAAGGGTCATAAACTCGACCATCGTGAGGTTCGATCATAGCTACAATCAACTCAACTACACTGCGTGGAGTATAGAACTCTCCACCTAGTTTTCCCTCAGCACGTGCAAACTTTCCAAGAAAATATTCATATACAGAGCCTAAAGTGTCTTTGTTCTTATCGTTTCCAATCTCAAGTTCGGATAATAGATCAACCAATTCACCCAAAGAACGTTTATCTAAAGATGCTCTTGCAAAATCTTTAGGAAGTACACCACGAAGAGAAGAGTTTTCCTTTTCAATCACATCCATGGCATTATCGATAACCTGTCCAATTGTTGGATCTTTAGCACTGTTTTTAATTGTTTCCCAACGTGCTTCCTGTGGCACCCAAAACACATTTTTTGCAAGATATTCATCTCTATCTTCTGGGTCGGCGTACTCATCTTGAGAAATTTCTTGGTAAGCTCTTTCAAAACTATCAGAAATATATTTCAAGAATATAAGACCAAGGCATACATGCTTATATTCTGCAGAATCCATATTATTACGGAGTTTATCTGCCATTACCCACAAATCTTCTTTTCTTAATTCAGCCATTTTTATTCCTCCACCATTAAATAATCTGCGATACTTTTGCCCAGATTTGCTTTTCATTTGGGCTTTCTTTTGCCGTTCTAATAATTTTTAATATTGATTCATTTTCCATTAAGTATTCTTTAATATCTGCCGGAACATCTTTTCTTTCTTTTGCAGCTAAATCATATATCCTATTCTTTATGTCTGGAAATTCTTCTAAATGCAATTCTGCAATTATTCTATCCAACAGCTCTCTTTCGGGAGGTTTATTATTACCCTTTTCAATATCACTGATATATGTAGGTGTTTTACTCACCGCTTTTGCAAGTTGACGAATTGATATTTTTTTTGCTTGTCTGACAGAACGCAAATATTGACCAAATTCAGCATTTTCCGTTTTTAAATTCAAATCATCCACATTTATCACCTCCGTTGTTAGTTAGTTAGCTTACATACTAATATTATATATTATATTACCAATTAAATCAAGATGCTTATCAAAATCAAATTTATTTGCTATAATATTTTTTTAATTTGGTAACAAAATAAGATTTTTATGTCGTTTAATAAATAGAGTGATTTCTCTCTGGAAAGGAGGCACAAAATATGCCGATATCAATAAAAAAGTAATCCACCAGAAAATGAACCGCCCCTGTCAAGTAGACAGGTAAAATAATTAAAATTATGTATGCATTCCTACCAGTTGACTGGTAGGAATATTTTTATGTGATGCATAATGTTCTTTCTTGTATCTTGATATCCTTTTATTTTCTGGTATTGGATATTAATTTGGACTTTCATTATTTAATGCTTCTGTTCTTACTTCATTTGGTGTTTTTACACCAAATCTTCTTTGGTATCTTTTATAGGTATAATAGCTTATCCATTTTATTATTGCTTCTTCTAATTCTTCTTTTGTTTCGTATTTTTTCCCATAATGATACATTTCACATTTTAAGATTCCCCAAAATCCTTCCATTGGTCCATTATCTATACAACAATAAACTCTTGACATACTTTGCTTCATATTGTTCTCTTTAAGCATTTGTATAAATGTCGGACTTGTATCTTGATATCCTCCATCATTATAAAATAATGGCTGTGCTTGGGGATTAGCTTCCATTGCTTTTTTTAAAGTGTTAAATACAAGTGTGTTATCATTATGTTCACTTATTTCATATCCAATTGGAAATCTATCATAGAGATCTAATATAAGACTTAAATAAAGTTTCTTTTCATTATGTTTTCCATATTTGAATTCCGTAACATCTGTTACCCATTTTTCATTTGGTTTTGATGCGTTGAATTCTCTTTTCAAATTATTTTTAGCTGTATTATTATTTTTTCTAACAGTACAGCTTTTTCTTTTTGGCCTTACGATTGATCGAATCCCTAAAATATGCATGATTTTATAGACTTGCTTATCATTGTAATGTTTATTTTCATCTCTATTGATTCTGTCTGTCATCATTCTATATCCCAGAGTGTGATTGAACTTTTCATCATATTTTTTGATATATTCTGCCAGTTCTTCATTTTCCAAATCACTCTTGCTTTTTTCGTGCTTCAACCATTTATAATAGTTTGCCTTTTTTACCTCTAGTACATCGAGCATTTTTGAAATACTTATTTCTTGATTTTCTTCCCTGATTTCTTTGATTGCCTGATATTCGATTTCATATTTACTTGTTCTGCATATCGCCTTCTTTCTATCTCGTCTAACTTTTTTAGTAGCTTATTTTCTAATAAGGCCATTTCAAGTTCATGTTCTTTAGCTTTTAATCGACGTTTTAAAAGTATTACCTCATCACTTTTATGACGTCCTCTTTTATCCGATAATCCTTCTTCACCGTACTTTTTGTATTTCTTTATCCAATTATAGACGTTAGGATAAGTTACATCATAAATCTTACATGTTTGGATATAATTAAGATCATGTTCTAAACAGTATTTTACAATCTCCAATTTCTCTTCTTGAGTTACTTTTCTGCATTTTGTCATATAGATATCTTTACCTCCAGGAATATAGTCCTTCAATTCTATATGACTATTATAATCTTTTACCCATTTTATAATAATGGTATGTGCTGAAATGTTATACTTTATGGCCAATTCACGATATGAATAATTTCCATTCAAATATTCCAAAACAACTTTCTCTTTAAATTCTTTTGTATACTGACTATTTTGACCATTCTTGGGTTCAAATGCAGCTTCACCCAGTGCTCTATATTCAACCATCCAAGATCTAACATATGACCCATCAAAGCCATATTTTTCTCCAAGAAAATAGGATGAACCTTTCCCGGCTAAATATTCCTTACATACTTTTATTTTAAATTCCTTAGAATATTTTATTTTTCTTCCCAAATGAAAAACCTCCCTTAAACAGTGCTTTAATTATTTGTACTGTCTATTGGGAGGTCATCATATCAAAACGGCGTGGTTTTCACTGCGGCTATAAGCTTTTGTTACTTGCTCGCGTCTAAAGGCGCTGCTTTCACTTCGTTCACGCTATTGCTTTTGACTCTCGCTTTCCCTCAAAGGGAATTTTTATTTTGCTTTTTTTCTGCGGTTTCTATTTTCTTCTTGAATTCCTTTTTTTCAAACGGATCCTTATATTCTTTCACACTTAATTTATCCATTGCAATATCATGTTGCTCTTGTTCTCTTATATATTTTGCGACGGTTTGATCATTTAATCCTACTGTACTCACATAATACCCTTCTGCCCAAAAATGTCTATTTCCATACTTATATTTCAAGTTTGCATGTCTATCAAAAATCATCAATGCTAATTTCCCTTTCAAGTATCCCATGAATGATGACACACTTAACTTTGGTGGTATCATTACTAACATATGTACATAATCACTCATCAAATGCCCTTCTATTATCTCCACCCCTTTATATCGGCAGAGTGTTCTCAATATTTCTCCTATATCTTTCCTTCGCTGATTATATATCACTTTTCATCTATACTTTGGTGTGAAGACGATGTGATATTTGCACATCCACTTCGTATGTGCTAAAGAATTTGCTTTTTTAGCCATTATTTCTTATTGCACCACCCGCATAGCAGGTGGTTTTCTATTTTGCACATTTCATGTGCTCAACTGACTGAAGTCATCAATTCTCTTTTCATTCAAGTTGTATAAAAAAAGAACAATGTAATGATAAGACATTGTTCTTTATATTTTACTATTATGCATTATTTTTTCTTTTTATTTTTTTTATTCTTTTTTTCTTTTCTTTTTACTGGCTTTTCATCTTCTCCAACAACTCTTGTCTTCGCAAGATAATCATGAATACTTCTTTGAGAAGCAGTGCTTAAAACAAAAACTCCTGAAATCATCGTAATAACCATTCCAATTAATTTTAAGTAATAATCAAAATAAAAACCAGTTGCAAGTGTAAGCATTTGTCTTAAATAATTAGTTACAACAATTGCTGAACCTTCTAATAAGAATAATCCAACCCCTTGTCTAATAATCAAAGTTTTTAAACTCACATCACTATAATCATCATTATTTACAATCTTTATTTTTAACCAACGTTTTCCAAGTGTTTGCCCTGGATATTTCTTATAAGGAATATAAATATAGTAAATAAAGGCTACAACAATACATAATATACCTGCAAGATAAGACCAATATGTTGGAAAACCTAAGCTAGGAAAAACATAAAGATCACTAAACATATCTGATCTACCAGTAATTCCACCATAAAATAAGACAGCAGGAAAACCACTAATAATACCGCCAACTGCCCAATCAATAGCATAAGCTATCAAACGTTTACTCACTGGAACTTTTACTGGATTTCTATCTAACCATTTTGTATGTTTAGTCCACAGTAATTGTATTTTAATTAGTAAATAATGCATAATATGTCCTCCTATTTTGAATATAAAGCGTCCATTGCTATTTTAAATCGACGTAATCCTTCTTTTAATTTAGATTGTGGGCATCCTATATTCATTCTTAAATATTTAGGACCACCATAAATTTCACCTTTCATAATACCAATTCCACCAACATTGACTAAAGCATCTTGAATTTCTTCGGTAGTATAAGGTACATCCCTTGCATCAATCCAAGCTAAATAAGTACCATCAGGTATTTTAAATTTAAAATCAGGTAATTCTTTCTTTATAAATTCCTCTACAATTTTCATATTTTCTTTAATATAATCATTAAGTTGATCAATATAATCATCGCATTGTGTATAACCTATCATTGTCGCATACATACCAAAAATACTTACAGAATTTAAGAAATCTTTTCTTCTTGTATGCATCAAGAATTTTTCTCTAACTTCTTCATTTGGTATCATTAAATATGAACCAATTAATCCTGGTGTATTAAATGTTTTACTAGATGAAGCTGCTGTATAAAGTTCATCATATTCATGAATATATGATAATAAAGGAATATGTTTTCTATCCCTTAATTGAATATCCATATGAATTTCATCAGAAATTATTTTTACTTGATATTTTTTGCATATTTTTATAATTTGATCCATTTCTTCTTTTGTCCAAATTCTTCCTGTTGGATTATGTGGTGAACAAAGTAATAATAATTGACATTCTTGTGCTTGTTTTTCAAAAAGATCAAAATCTATTTCAAAGGATCCATCTTTTGATATTAAACGATTAGCCACTAATTGTCTATCATTATCTTGAATAACTGTATAAAATGAATCATACATAGGTTCAAATGTTAATACTTTATCATGAGGTTGACTTAATAAACGAATCAATAAAGAAACTGAATACATGACTGTTGGACTATATAAAATCCAATCTTCTTCAATATGTGTATGATGTCTTCTTTCAAAATATCCTGTAATAGAAGATTTAAAATCATGATGATTCCATCTTGTATATCCATAAATTTGATGATGTGCCACCTCAAATATTTTTTCAGTAATAGGTTTAGGAATAATAAAATCTGTATCAGATATTGAAAATGGTATTAAATCCTTTTTATTAAAACGATCTTGTATATAATCCCATTGTGTACAATAAGTACCTAAACGATTATGAACCTCATTAAAATCATACTTCATTTATTTTTCCTCCAAAATAATATAATCCTTTGTTGTTTTATTTAATGGTACACCTACACCATCAATAATAACAACATCATCTTCAATACGAACACCACCAACACCAGGAACATAAACACCTGGTTCACAAGACATCATCATATGTTCTTGTAAAACTGTTTCACTCTTTGAATTTAAAGTTGGTCCTTCACCATCTTCACCAATTCCTAATCCATGTCCTAAACCATGATTAAAATATTCACCATAACCTGCAGCCTCAATCACATCTCTAGCTGCTTTATCAACATCTTTTCCCTTAGCTCCTGCTTTAATAGCACCAAGACCAGCGAGCTGTGCTTTTAAAACAACATCATAGATTTCTTTAATTTTTGGATCAGGTTCACCAATAAAACACATACGTGTCATATCTGATTGATAATTTTGATATTGAATACCAAAATCAATCATAATAGGTTCATGTGCTTTTACTTTTCTTGAAGTTGGACGCCCATGTGGTAAAGCTGTTCTTTCACCTGTTGCTACTATTGTATCAAAAGACATTTGTTGTGCACCAGATGCAATTGAATAATATTGTACTAAAGCGCTAATTTCATATTCACTCATCCCTACATGAATGTGCTCAATTACTTTTTGATAGATTTCATCAGTAATTGCAATTGATTTTTTCATAGCTTCAATTTCTTCATCTTCTTTAACAATACGAAGATGAGCAATTTCTTGATCCAATAAAAGAACTTCTATCCCTAATTTTTCTATTTCTTGATATTCCTTAACTAATACTTGATACGCTTCTACCCCTAGCGTTTTACAATTTTCTTTTTTTAATATTTCTTCTACTGTCCCTAAATAATTACGTCCCGTTAAATGTGGATTATGTAATATAATTTCTAAATCATGTTCTTTTTCTTTGGCTTCTGTAATATAACGCCCATCTACAATTAAATAGCCATGTTCTTTTGTAATCAATACTTGACAACCGCTACCAGTCATAGTATTCATCCATTTTTTTACTGTTTTACTTTTAATTAATAAAGCATCTATATCTTTTTCATCTAAAAATTCTTGTATTTTATTTATTCTTTTTGCCATTTTTAATCCTCCTACAAATAAAGGCAAGTCGAAACTTGCCTATTAATTAGAAGTCTAAGTCTAAATCATCTAAGATAGCTGCATCTTCTGCACTGATAGCATTAGTTTCTTCTTCTTTATTACCATAAGTCTTTTCATATGATTTAACAAATGGATACCATATTAAAATAGATAGTATTAATTGTACTGCATTAACAACTATAGACATAGGATCCATATTCGTTAAGAATCCTTCTAGGAATACTCCTACATATGGTGGTGTAAAGGTTGAACATTTCATAATACCTAAATACATCGCCCATCCACCTAATGAACCAATAATACCACCACAAATAACAAATGGAATAAAGAACATTGGATTTAATACGATTGGCGCACCAAATAGAATTGGTTCATTAATACCAAATAATGCTGGAATAAATGATAATCTACCAACTTGTTTTAAAGCTTTATTCTTACTCATTAAGCACCAGAATACACAACCAATAGTAACACCACTACCTGTAAAGTTACCAAATGCCGATTCAGGTCCAGGAGCATAGAAGTGAGTTGCTACATGACCAGCTTGAACAGCAGCAATATTTTCTGCTAAGAATTGAGTCGAAATTGGGCTTGTAATTGGGCTTAATACTGATGGATGAATACCAAAGAAGAATATTAGAGCTTGTAACATTTTTAAGAAAGTATAAGCAATTGGATTATCCATAGATCCTACTAATGGTGCAAAGATTGCTGTAAAGATTAATGGTGGCATTGTATTTAATACATTGACACAAACAATACGTACAATTAAGAAGAACCCAATAATGATTACTGAAATAGGAATCATTTCAAAAGAACGAGATACGAAATCAGGTACTGTATCTGGCATCTTGATTGTAAAGTTTTTCTTTTTACACCAACGGAATAATTCAACAGCGATAAATCCTGCAAACATTGCACAGAATAAACCTTTAGGTCCTAAATAAGTTTTAGAAATTCCACCATCTTCTGTGAATTCTACAACTAACATTAAGAATGATACTAATCCCATTGTTACACATCCTGGAATATCTAACTTATAAGAGTTAGCTAATTGATATGCAATAATTACAGTAACATAAACTGACATTAAGGCCATACCTACATTATAAGGAATATAGATAATATCCAAATTTGCTAAGATCCATTGAGAAATTACATGATTTTCTCCAATCATATTTGGAATTGCTTCTGGGATCAAACAAAAACTACCGATAATTAACAATGGTGTCATTGCAACCATTGCTTTTTTAACAGCGCTTAAATGAACTTCTTTATCCATTTTATCAGCAAGCGGTGCTAAATACTTTTTCATAAAGTTCTCAAATTTTGAGTACATCGTTTTTTTCCTCCCCATAAAATTATTTTTTTAAATCTGCTTTTCTACGCGCAATTAACGCTTGTTTCATGACAGTTGCCCCATCCATTTTTCCATATGTTTCTTGATCAACAATAACATAAGGAATCTTACGAGGTTCGATGATAGGTTTTACTGCATCTAATTTATGTGCAACTTGTGGTCCTAAAACTAAAACATCACAATTGTCTGCTTCAGATTGTAGAATATCAATTGGAATAGCGATAAAATCAAAATCAGCATCATTTAATTTTGCACTGTTATGTACTGTATCTTTCATACTATTCATAAGCATTGTTGTAGAAAGTCCACCTGCACAGCATAATACAATTCTCATTATTTACCCTCCTTTGCTTCAAATACATTTATTAGTTCTTCAATTAGATCTCTTGCTAATTGAGAAGTCATATAATGGTCTTGTGCATGAACCATTAATAACCCAACTTCTGGCTTATTTCCAGAGCCTGACATTTCGGCTTGAATAAGCTTTGTTTGAACAGTGTGAGCTTGTAAATCAGCTTCTTTAGCTTGTTCTAATATCTTTCTTGCTTCATCATATTCACCTGTTTTTACTTTCTTCAATGCTTCAAAAGCTAAAGATTTGCTTTGTCCAGCTGAAGAAATTAATCCTACAATAATTTGTTCCGTTTCTGTCATTTGTTTATCCTCCAATAAAATTAATAAAATTTTGATAATCTTGATATGTCAAATGATCTATTAAGCAGTTAACTAACTGTGTCAAACTTTCTAAATCATCACTATGAACAAATGAATAAGATCCATGACAATATCTAAGTGGTATTCCTAAAACAAGTGCCAAACGTCCACCTTTTTCTAAGTGTGCATTTCCAGCATCTGTTCCTCCTCCACCGAACATATCGCTTTGATAAGGTATTCCATGTTTACTGGCTAATTCTTTAACATATTTAATCAATTTTTTATTTGGTGAAAGAGTTTTGTCATAATGAACAATCATTGGTCCTTTACCAATTAAACGATGATTCGTATAGTTTTTAACAAGTTCTGGATTATTTGCAACATCAAGTGCAAAAACAATATCAGGATCAATAAGATGAGTCGCTGTTTTACCACCTCTTACACCAACTTCTTCACTACTTGTTCCTACAAAATAAATATCATTTTCACCATCTCCATGAATTCTTTTCATCGCTTCTATCATGACATAGCATCCTGTTCGATCGTCCATTGCCTTGCCAGCAATCACTTTATCTTGAATCTGTCTTGCTTCACTAGCAAAACAAACCATGTCACCAACATCAATTCCTAAAGCTTTTACTTCATCTGCACTATCAACTCCAATATCAACGTACATTTCTTTAACGTTACCGTTGCTATCTTTAGTCACATTTAATAAGCCTTCCACTTTTTTACCATCTTGCGTCGTAATTCTAACCATTTGCATTTCTTTGCTTTTATTTAAAACTGAACCTAAAGCTACTAAATATACAAAACCAATATCAGAAATATGTCTTACCATAAAACCTACTTCATCTATATGAGCACAAAACATGATTTTTAAAGGATTTGGTGAAGTCCCTTTTTTATGAAAAATAATACTTCCTAAACGATCACTAAAAACTTCATCACTATATTTTGCTAATTCTCGATAAAGAATTGATCTTACCTCATCTTCTACTGATGCTACACTATCAGCATTACTCAATTCTTTTAACAATTCACTATTCATTATTTCCACCTCCTATTTCTTTCATTAAACTCATCATTTCTTCAAAAGAATCCACCTTTGTTAACATTTCAACATAATTACTCTTTTGCATTAAACGATATAACTTTTTAGTTATTACTTTATATATTTCAACTTGATCTTTCTTTAAACAAATCATAAAAACTATTTTTATTTCTTTACCATTTTGTACAAATGGTTTCTTTAAAATAGCTACAGAAATCATATTTTTAAGTGCATCTGTTTCAAGTGGATGGGGTATACAAACTCCATTTGTATAAATAGTACTTACATACGATTCACGTTCAAAAATCAAATCAGTATAGCCTTTTTTACCATAACCTTTTTCCTCTAATTCTTGTCCCATCATCCGAATAATATTTTCATAACTATCTGCTTCTATAAATTTAAAAAAATCTTTAGAAAAAAATGAATAATACATAGGATTATCTTGAATCAAAGTATAAGGATCATATTCTTCACATTGTAAAATTTGTTTAATCTTAACTAAATCTCTATCATCAAGTAGTTCTTTAATATAAATAATTGGTGTCTTGATTTCTTGAGATAAAGGCATGATTGTAAAAATTAAATCAGGTTGAAATGTTTTCAATTCATCTTGTTGTAAAAATGAAAATGTTTGTACCTCTGCTTGAGGAAATAATGATTCAATTTGTATCTTGATCATATAAGCACTTCCACCACCTGATGAACAAACAATTCCAATACGATTATAAGATAACAATTTACCTTGTTTTTCCTTTTCCATATGTGATGCAAAATGCATCGCTACAAAACCAATTTCATCAAATGTCACTTCAACGTTGTATTTTTCATGTAACATGCTACAAAATTGAAGAGCGATATTAAACATCATTGGGTATGTAATATTTAGCTCATTGGCTAATGGATTTTGATATGAAATTTTATTATGTAATCTATCTATTAATAATGAAACATGTGCTAACAACATTTTCTTAAAGTCTTCATCTTCAAGAAATTTCGTATCATATTTTTCATCTATTTGTTTTATAAATTCTTCAATGTCTTCTTTTAAATAATTTGTAAAAGAAGATATTGAACCTATTTCTCTTTTTATATTTTTTTGTAAAACTTTTAAAATCTCTTCTATGCTTTTTTTACTTAATCCTATAGCATATTTCTTTTCTAATATTCCAACTAAGAATTCAACAATTCGATGAATTTCATTATTTTTATCAAAAATAAATTCCTCTTTTTGTTCATCTTGTCTATGTGCAATATAAATAACAATTTTTAAATACTCAATCACATTTAAAAGTTCATTATAGTTGATTTTCAATCCTTCTTTATTCAACTGTCTAATTAACTTTTGTTCAATGTCATTAAATTCTTCAATAACATCATTTACTGCCGTTTGAATAAAAACATTTTGATTTAAATATTCTTCAACTAAATACTTTTTAAAAGAAGCTAATTCATAACGTAACAAAATACCATAATGTGTTTTTCTCTCTAATTCAAAATGATAACTCTTTGCTAGATTTTCAACATCTTTCATATCATGCTTTACAACTGTCTTAGATACTTGAAAAGTATCAGCAATGTTATCCATTGAAATATATCCAGTTTGAATAGCAAGATAAGCTAAAATTTGTGCTGGTCTTTCTTTAACCTGAAAATAAATACCTTCATTTAAGCTTTCCATAAAATCTTTAAACAATTCTTCATTTGTTATTTCTAAGAGATATCCAGAACCTCTTTTGTTATGAAATGTAAAACCTTTTCGAGGAGAAATACGCATTAAGTATGATAAGTCATTTTGAATCGTTCTTTTTGAAACATCATACTTTTGAACAAAGTAATCTAGTGAGAGATATATATTTGAATTTATAAAATCTTTCATAATTAGATACATTCTCATTGGTATTTCCACCTTCCTCTGTCTTTATTATATCAAATTAAAATTTTGTCAAAAGGAAACCTTCTACATTTAAAAATGCAATAATTTTCCTAATCTCATCAAAAAAAGATATTAAATATAATTTTAACATCTCTACCCTTTAAAAGGTTAAATATTACAAAATATAAAAGCCATAAAAAAGAAGTCTAACGCTGTTAGACCTCTAGAAATTATCTTTTAATCAAAATAAGTAATTTTTAAATCTTTAAAGAAAGCTTCTGTTCCAATATCTACAAAGAAACCAATATTTCCTCTCATTGATTTATCATGAATCATTTGATCTACCACTAATAATGGTTGAAGATCATCATTTAAATAGAAAGCTGCTTTTTCATCTTCAATCACAGCTTTTAAACTAATCCATTCATTTAAATCAATATCTACTTGATTTTCATATTTTGTAATACCGTGTTCTCTAAAATAGGCAAATGTATAGGTTGGATAAGAAAAATATTGACAACCATGCTGCTTTCTTACTGAATCATCACATTGTCTACCATTTGTTGGTCTTACATAAAATGATTCAAACTTTGTATCATCTTCATTAATACGATAAGCAATACCAATAAACCCTCTGGCAAAATCAGGAGCATCTTTTAATAAACGACTTAACATCTTCACTTCAATAATTCCATTGTGAAATGATGAATCTATTAATTTAGCATACGTATTTTCATCATATTCATTTATTTTTCCGCTTTTAACAACTCTTAAAACCTTTTCATTATCAATCACTTCATTTGAAATATGTGTATAATTTTCTTTCCAATTTTCTTTATTAATCATTTCTTATCCTTCCTTTCACTAACATCATAAAGTAGCTTTTTTATTTGGTAAAGTAGGCGCTTTTTTGTAACCTCAATTTAGCACTTAATTGATTTAAGTGCTAAAAAGTTCACATTAAGTTAACATATAAGACTATAATACAAATTAGCACAAGGATATGGTGAGTGCTAAAGGAGTGAATAGTATGATTAAACCATTGCATAAATTTGTATTAATAAAAAAAGAAGAAAAAGAAAATAAGACAGCAAGTGGAATTGTTTTATCAACAGAAAAGAAAGAAGTTCCTTCGATTGCAAATGTCATTGCCGTTGGTGATGAATGTACTTCATCATTAAAAGAAAATGATCGTGTAATTTATAAAGAATATTCAGGAACTAAGGTAACTGTAGACGATCAAGATTATATTGTTATTGATGAAAAAGATATTATTGCTAAGTTTGAATAAGGGGGCAGATATTTATGAGTAAAGAAGTAAGATTTTCAAATGATGCACGTCAATCAATGTTAAAAGGTGTGAATGTTTTAGCGGATGCGGTAAGTGTCACATTAGGTCCTAAAGGACGTAATGTGGTCTTAGATAAAGGTTATGGTTCTCCATTAATTACAAATGATGGTGTAAGTATCGCTAAGGAAATAGAACTTGAAGATAAATTTGAAAATATGGGTGCTAAGCTTGTATATGAAGTAGCTAATAAAACTAATGATGTAGCAGGTGATGGTACAACCACAGCAACTATTCTTGCTCGAAATATAATCGTGAATGGATTGAAAGCTGTAGATAAAGGAGCTAATCCTGTTTTAATGCGTGAAGGTATTGAAAAAGCAGGCAAAGAAGTTGCTGATGTTGTTTTGAAAAATTCACATAAAGTAGAAACAAGTCAAGATATTGCTTCAGTAGCGACTATTTCAGCTGGTAATGAAGAAATTGGTCAATTGATTGCTTCAGCAATGGATAAAGTTGGTAAAAATGGAATTATCAATGTTGATGAATCTAATAGTTTTGACAACGTCTTAGAAATCAATGAAGGTATGCAATATGATAAAGGATATGTTTCTCCTTATATGGTCACAGATCATGATAAAATGACTGTTGAAATGGAAAATCCTTATATCTTTATTACAAATCATAAAATCAATAATTTACAAGAAATTCTTCCAATTCTTGAACAAATCGTTCAAAGTAATAAACCACTATTATTAATTGCTGATGACTTTGAAAACGAAGTTATTTCAACCCTTGTTTTAAATAAACTAAGAGGAACATTCAATGTTGTCGCAACAAAAGCTCCTGGATTTGGAGATAACCAAAAAGAATTATTACAAGATATTGCTGCTTTAACTGGTAGTACCTTTATTAATAAAGATATTTCTATGGAATTGAAAGCTGTTACTCTTGATCAATTAGGAACAATTAAAAAAGTAATCGTTACAAAAGATCATACAACAATGATTGCTGGTAATAATCCATCAGATAGTTTAAAACAACGCATTGAAAGTATTGAAAATCAATTAGCGAAAACAACTTCTTCTTATGATCAAAAACAATTAAAAGAACGTTTGGGTAAATTATCAAATGGTGTGGCAACAATTAAAGTTGGCGCAACAACTGAAAGTGAATTAAAAGAAAAGAAATTACGTATTGAAGATGCTTTAAATGCCACTAAAGCCGCTGTTGAAGAAGGTATTGTTATTGGTGGCGGTGCTGCTTTAGTAGAAGCATATAAAGAAGTTAAACCTCAATTAAAATCTGATAATGTAGATGTTCAAAAAGGTATTCATATTGTCATGGAAGCCTTATTTGCTCCAATTCAACAAATTGCTGAAAATGCTGGATATAATGCAGAAGACATTGTTGAAAGCCAAAAAACTGCGCAAAAGAATTATGGTTTTGATGCTAAAAATGGACAATGGGTCGATATGTTTGAAAAAGGAATCATTGATCCAACTAAAGTCACTCGTAGCGCATTATTAAATGCTTGCAGTATTGCTTCATTATTCATTACAACCGAAGCAGGTATTGCCGATGCAAAAGATACTTCTAAAAACGAAGTTCCAACTCCTGCAATGTATTAATAGATAAGAAAAGTGATTCTTGTTTTAAATGAGAATCACTTTTTTCTTAGTATATTATGATATAACTTTATCCATTACTCTTTCTTTTCTTTAAATCTTCCTGATATGACAAAATGAATTTGTTCTGCAATCTTAAATTCTATTTTAAAATGATCATCTTCTTGCCCATAATATAAATCCACAATACTCTCTGGAGCAATTTCTTTTTGATAGTGCATTGTCATTTCTCCAATAAAATATTTTTCTAATACGTTTTGAGGAAGAAGATCCATGACCCATTCAAGATATCTTGCATTATTCATATGCTTATTTAAATCAATATCACTATACATGACTTCTCTTGTTTGAACTTTTTGAGTCTCTATATCTAAAAGCGGCTCGTATTTTTCTACAAAACTCGAATATTCTTCACATTCAGGAATTGTAATTCCTACTTTTTGTGGTCTGACAATTCTTCTTTTTTCAATATCTATTAATGTCCAAATAGAATAAATGCCTCCTACAACTTCATCATTAATTTTTAAATCATAGGTTCTAAAATATTGAATTTTTCTTTCCCCTTTAGCACGGGTAGAAACTATCAGTTCCTCTCCTACTAATAGTGGTCTTTTTAATTTAACTGTTTGTTTAACTAATACCCAACCATATTTTCCATTAAAACTTTCCTTCCACAAACCTATTTCCATCGCATTTTTAGTTGCAAGATTAGAAAGCTTTGATAATAAATCCGCATATTTATATTCACCATAATAATCGGCGTTTTGGTATTCTATTTCATATCGTTCAAATGTTTCACTGTTTTTCATTTTTTTCTCCAAAATGTTTATTTTTTATTAAATTAATAATAATATATTTATAATCAAAAGGAAAGGCTGGAAAATATATGAAAAAAATAAATAAGAAAAAAATATTCTTTGTTTCAATCACTTTCTTAATAACACTATGTTTACTTTTTTATTTTATATTTTCTTATTATTCTACTCCTATCCAACCTAGAACAATACATAAAAAAAACACATCCTACCCTACTGTTTCCTTTGTTGCAGTAGGAGACAATATTATCCATGAAAATGTTTATCAATATGCCTTAAAACAAGGAAATAATACAACCTATAATTTTAAACCTTGTTATCAAAATATAAAAAAATATATTTCTGATCATGATTTAGCTTATATTAATCAAGAAACTTTGATTGCTGGTGATTCTTATGGAATTAAAGGTTATCCTAATTTTAATTCTCCTGAATCTTTAATTGATGATCTACAAGATACAGGATTTAATATGGCTTCTAGTGCTACAAATCATTCCATGGATCTAGGAAAAAATGCTTTGATATCATCTGCACATATTTGGAAACAACATTCCGATATTCTCTTTTCTGGACTATATGAAAATCAAGAAGACCGGCAAACAATAAGAGTCATTGAAAAAAACGGAATTCGTTTTAGTCTTTTAGCTTATACTTTTGGTGTTAATGAAACAACCAACTATAAATCTATTCAAAAACAATTAAAAACGTATCCTTATATATTAGGACAATTAGATAAGGAACAAATTAAAGAAGATGTAAACAACGCTAAAGCTCAAAGTGATGTAGTTATTGTAGCTGTTCATTGGGGTAAAGAAGGACATAGTGAATTATCTGATTTACAACAAGAATATGCTCACTATTTTGCTGATTTAGGTGTTGATGTTGTAATTGGAAATCATCCTCATTTAATTCAACCTATTGAAAAAATCAATCATACACTTGTTATTTATTCTTTAGGTAATTTTTTAAGTACGATGAAAGATGTTTATAATCAGTTAGAAGGAATGGTATGTTTTGATTTTGTTAAAAAAGAAGATGAAATCAGTATTGAAAATATTCAATATGTTCCTCTTGTCAATCATTATAATGATAATGTTGTAACTATTTATTCACTTAAAGAATATACTTCTACTCTTGCTAGTCAACATAGTATTTTAAAAGATCAAGCTAATATCATTAAAGAATTCAAAAATTATGTTAAACAAATGATTAGTAATGATGATATTGATATAGAAATGTGAGGTTTATATGAAGAAAAGAATAAGTCTATTAATATTAATAATCTGTATGGTTGGTAGTATCGTTTTTTTCTTTCCTAAAAAGAATACTCAGGAAGTAAAAACGGTAAAAAAGAAACAAACACCTGAAATAAGTTTTTATCATCAAGAATATAAAGAAAGATATGATACCTACCAAAAAGCACACCAAGATTTAAGTAAAAAAGAAGTTATTACACTTGTAAATATGAATCGTGATTTTGATTTTTATGGAAAAATTATCAAACAAGAACATCCTAATGATTTAAATACAATTGTTAATAAATATTATCAATTAGATGAAACCTATGAACCGAGTGATCTTGTTGAAATAAATACAAACGCAGGTACTTATGGAAGTTCTTATAGTAAACATACTGCTAGAAAAGTGATTTATGATGATTTTCAAGCTTTAAAACAAGCTTGTATAAATAAAGGTTTTGAACTGTATGTGACTTCAGGCTATCGTTCAACAGCCTGGCAAAAAGAAATTTATAATCATATGGTAGAAACTTATAGTGTAGAAAGAGCAGATGAAACTTGTTCACGTCCTGGTCATAGTGAACATACAACGGGGTTAGGCTTAGATATTGCTTTAGATCAATATAAATATGAAGAAGTTGAAAATCACCCTCAATATTCTTGGTTTTTAAGCCAACTAAGTAATTATGGTTTTATCTTACGTTATCCAAAAGATAAAGAGGAACTAACAGGGTATAGTTATGAAGCTTGGCACATTCGTTATGTAGGAAAAGATCTAGCCCAAAAAATAGAAAAAAGTGGTCTAACTTTTGATGAATATTATGCTAGAAACTATTAGAAGATAGCAAAGCTATCTTCTATGTTTCCAATATTCAGTTACAGGAACTTTAGGATTGCTTTCATCCCAAGGCATCTCATGTCTTTCAAAATAACCAATGACGTGTTTATTAGAATCTCTAACAGGTACAAAGAATTCTCTTTCACCTGTTTTAGTATTATAAGTTTCAAACATTTCATCTTCACCATCATCGGCTCTTTTTAAAAATTCTTCAATTTTAACTTTAGAGTTTTCACTATGACAATTAAATAAACTTTGATTGATTTTTACACTCCCACCATATCTTTCTTTAGCTGTTTTATTCATATAGCGCACAATATGTTGTCGATCAACAAAAACAATTTCATAACTATAAGCATCTAAAATGCTTTCTAATATTTCTTTTGTTATTTCCATGGTATTTCCTCTTTCTTAATTTACCCACATTATAACATAAAGTCTGATTGTCTTTATTTTTTAACTATACTATTTTTGTTTTTTCTTGTATAATAATAAGGTAATTATTTAAAGGAGCGTCTTTTATGGGAGATTTAAAATATTTATTACCTATTTTAGTAGCTGTTATTTTAGTGTGGATTACTTATCTTGTCATTAATTTCGTAGCTACAATTATTAAAACAAAGAAGAAAGATGATACCATGGTTTGTGGTTTAAACATGCAAGGAAAAATATTCTATGCAATCATTATTGTTATTTATTTAGTAATGCTTGTTTATTGTATTTATTACATGATTACGCATTTATTAAGTGGAGATGTTGATAGTGTTTATTTACCATTAAATGCTTTAACAATTTATTCTTTTGTTTTCTATTTAATGATTCAATGGATTATTTTCTTTGGACAAAAACAAGTTTTAATTGGTCGTGTTTTATTTGATTATAGAAAAATTAAAAGAGTGACTTATCCAAAGAAAACAAAATTACGTTTTACTTATGGACAAAAGACATTAGAAACATATATTCGCTTCATCGATGATTCTATTCTTAAAAAATCATTACAAAGATCAAGATAAAAAGCAATTTCGGTTGAAATTGCTTTTTTATTGGACTGGAATCCAAATTGTATGATAATTAAAATATTCGTCTTCAGGTTTCCACATTGAAACCACTTGAGAAATCACATCTCCTGCAAGTTGGAGATTATTTTTTTCCATATAATCAAAGGCGGGCTGTAAAACCTCATATGTCAGTATTTGACTCGAACGAGAAGGAACGCACATATAAAGACATAACTGTTCAGGATAGTAATGAACATATTCACTTTCCTTAATATCAAGTACTCCCGCAAATTCTTCCTCTACCCCTATTCCATAGTAGAATTCCTTATTTTCATTTTCAATATGTTCTTTAGGAAAAAGCGCCGTAGAAGAAACAAATGGTATTTTTTGACAAAATTCTTTAAGTTCTTCACGTTCTTCTTTCTTTAAATCTATCGTATAACATTTTTGTGTATCAATACGATAGATTCCTGGTCTTTTTTGTAAAGTAAAGTTTAAGTTTTCACTTCGACTAATCAACTTTCTATTCGTACGCAATCTTTTCAATAAATTCATTTGATAAATAATATTCTTTTGAATGATTTGTTCTTGTTCTTCTAATAAATCATCAATTTCTTCTAAAGACTTACTTTGGAGTATTCCCGCTGTTTCTTCAATTGATAATCCAAAGCCAAGATAACAGCGTGCACGAATCAGCATATGAAGATCCCAAGTTGTATAATAGCGATATCCTGTTTCTTGATCATGGATGGGCGCAATGATTCCTTTTCTTTCATAATAACGAATTGTTTCAGCTGTAATTCCTAGTATTTTAGCAAGTTCTCCTATTGTATAAGTATTGTACATAATCCCCCAACCTTCAAATTGTTTTAAAGTTTTCACCAAATTATAACATATTTTCCTCTTTTTTGACCTTATTTGACACTTTTTTACCCCCTTGACTCTCAAATCGTTTGAGAGTTTAAAATGACTTTGTTAAAAAAATAACATGTGATGTTAAATAAATAACAAAGGGAGAGAAAAAATTATGGAAGAAAAAAAAGTTGTTCTTATTACAGGTGGAGCAATGGGACAAGGTCGTGCTCATGCCTACAAATATGCTGAAAACGGATTTAATGTTGTTTTAGCCGATATGTTAGATCCATCTCACGAAGCATTTAAAGAAACAATTGCTAGTTGTGAAACTAAAGGAGCAAAAGTTTTAGCTAAAAAAGCAAACATTACTTCTAATGAAGATATGGAAGCATTATTTGCTTCAGCATGGGAAACATTTGGTCGTTTAGATGTTGTGATTGCTAATGCTGGTGTTATTAACTTCGGTTATACTTGGGAATTAACTGATGAACAAGTTGAAAAAGTAATGGATATTAACTTAATTGGTACTTGGCGTACTGATAAATATGCTGCTCAATATATGTTAAAACAAGGATTTGGTCGTATTATTAATATTTCATCAACTTCTGGTTTATATGGTACTCCTCAATTAGCTACTTATTGTATGAGTAAATGGGGTATTTTAGGATTAACTAAAACTCTTGCTAAAGAAGTGGGGTCTAAAGGAATTATCGTTAATGCTTTATGTCCTACTAAAGTTAAAACTCCAATGTGTGAAACAATGGATTATGTTAAATTCATTAATGATTTAACTGGTAAAGATTTCAAATCTGTTGAAGAAATGTATGCAGGAGTTCCATTCCTTGAAGTAGAAGATATCGCTAGTATGGTTTACTGGTTAGGAACTAGTAGAGAAGCTGGTAAATTTAATGGACAAGGTGTACCACTTGATTTAGGTACTTTACAATAATAAAGGGAGAAAAGAGAATATGAAAATTACAAAAGCAACACGTTGGCGTGTTTTTGCAGGAGTTTGGATTCAAAGTTTATTCACTTCTGCCACTGCCTTCTTTAGTTTATTCTGTTTGCCATTTTGTAATCAATTTGGATGGAGTAATTCAGATTTTTCAATGGCATACACAATTTATATGTTTATCTACTGTGCAGTAGGTTTCCTTGGTGGTATTTTAGCTGAAAAATTACAACCAAGAGTCGCAATTTATATTGGTTTAGTTTTATTTGCTGGAGGATGGATCTTAACTGGTTTTGCTTCATCTATTCCATTCTTATATATTGCTTATGGTGTCATTGCTGGTGCTGGTGCTGGAACAATTTATCCTGCATGTTTACCAACAGCATTAAAATGGTTCCCAGATAAAAGTGGTTCTATCTCTGGTTTAGTTCAAGCTGGAGCTGCTTGTGGACCTTTCATTATGTCACCTATCGCTCAAATGTTAATTGATAACTTTGGAGCACCAATGGCTTGTAAAATTTTAGGTGTTGTATTCTTAATCGGTGTTGGAGCTGTTGCTTGGATGATCGTTCCTTGTCCTGATGGATGGACTCCTGAAGGTTGGGTACCAAGTGCACAACAAAGCAAAGAATTACATACAAAAGATTATAATATTCCTCAAATGGTTAAAACTCCAATCTTCTGGGTATTATTAGTAATGTTTATTTTCGCTAATGCCGCTGGAACAATGATGGTTTCTGCAACATCACCAATTGCTCAAACTCAAATTGGTTTATCAGCGATGGATGCAGCTTTATGTGTAAGTTTAATGACTTTATTTAATATGTTTGGTCGTTTATCATTTGGTGTTATTTATGATAAGTTAAAAGGATGGAATTCTTTAATTCTTGTCTTGATTTTAAATGGTATTTCAATGCTTATGTTAACAGTAGCTCATTCATTTGCATACTTTGTCGCTTGTATTGCTTTAGTTGGTTTCTCATTTGGTGGATTACTTGTTGTTTTCGCACCAATGGTTAAAACAATCTTTGGTTCTAAATATTATAATAGAAACTATGGTTTGATCTTTATTGGTTATGGTATTGGGGCTTTCGTTGGTCCTAAGATTTCCGCAAGTTTCTTTGATGCTACAGGATCTTATGTGATGGGATTCATTGGTTCAGCTATTCTTGCTGCAGTTGCTGTTTTATTAGTCGTTGTGGCTAAAAAACTTGCTAACAAAATGTTAAATGCTTAATTTTAAGGGGTGAAAAATTTCACCCCTTTATTTTATACTTTCCTTTACCTTCTTTAATCATTTTTCCTTCATCACAAAGTTTCTTTAAGATTCTTTGTAATTGTCTTCGACTACAATGAAGATAATTTGTGGCTTCTTCAATGCTTTTTAATGAACCATAACAATAATATTTCAATAACAAACCATTTTCATTTAAATAATGATTTAATATCTTCTTTGCTTGTAATTCTCCTTCTTTCCCTGCAATTCTTTTTTGATCTTCACCATTTGATAAACTTAAAAGTAAAAATATGAATAATATAATTACAAAAAAGATAATCACTATTATCTGCATTATGTATCACCTCTTATCCATTATAACAAAAAGAGAAGAACCAAATCTTCTCTCTTTTACTTTCTAACGAACACATTTTTTCATTACAATCATATAAATTCCTAATAAGCTTATACCTAGTAAAACCATTGGCACAATACTATTTGTATTATCTCCTGTTGTTACAGCTTTTTTACTTTCTACTTTTATTTCTTTTTTAGAAGCTGTTTCTTCTTTCTTTGTTTCAGTTTTCACATTTTCTAACTTAGCAATCTTTTCTGTTTCTAACACTTCTTTACATACTGTACATTCTTTATGTTTTGATCCTTCTTTAGCTACTGTTGGTTGTTGATCAATGATCCAATCACTTGATATATGTTCTCCTTTAGAATCCTTATCTTCATAATATTTATTGATTGTTTTTGATGTTTTTCCACATCTTGAACATACATACCAATATGTATCGTGTTCCTTACAATTAGTTGCTTTTTCTCTTAAAAATTGTGGATTCTTAACTTCTATATAAGCATGTCCTAAATGACTACCTGTTGCTGCAAATGCTTCTGTACCTTTTGCTCCACAAATACAACTCTTATAATATCTAGCAGGTGTCATACAAGTAGCTGGAGTCGCTAAATATTCACTACTTTCAACTTCTTGATCATACACATGATTTCCTTTATCTGAAACTTCATTACATCCTGGAACTGTGCATGAATGCCAATGATTATTAGAATCTTTATTCCAATCTTTAGATAATACATGATTTCCTACTTCTGCAGATTCATAATACTTATCTTGTGCATTTTCATCATCTTTAGCACTTACATCACATCTTGAACATGCATACCAATATGCATCATGTTCTTGACAGTGACTTCCTTGAGATTTTAAGTATTTTGCATCTTTTATTTGTTTTGTATATTCATGTCCTAATTTTGTATCTTTATCTTCAAATGTTTCTGTAGTACTTACTTGACCACAAGCACAGCTTTTATAATAGATAGCATTTGTTGTACATGTTGCTTTGTCTTTTAAAGTACTTACTCCATTGACTTCTTTTAATTTTTGATCAAAAGTATGTTCTTCCCAAACTGCTTTAATTTCCTTATTTTGATCATCTTTAGTAAATACTCTTTTATCTCCTACTTTATAAACAGTATTGTCTACTTGCCAGCCTTTAAAATGTTTTCCATTTGGAGCAACATATTCGCATTTTGGGAAAGTAAATTCCTTATCTAATTCAACAGTTGGATTAGCCATTGTTCCTGTTCCACCATTAGAACCATATTTGATTTTTAATTGGAATACTAATGCATCAATTGCATCATTGATGGCTTTTGCCATAGCATCTACTTCATCTTGTTCTGTTATATTTTTACTACGTACAACTGTTTTAATAGCATCTTCTACCTTTGAAAAATCTTTATAGTTATCTTTATTAAGTTTATTTGCTTTTTCAATAGCTTTATCTACTTCTGTATAATCTGCAGCTTTATATTCTAATTGATCAATTGCTTCATTAATAGCCTTAGCATAACCATTAACAACCTCTTGTTCAGTAATATCTTTATCACGATTGACTGCGTTAATAGCATCCTCTACCTTTGAAAAATCTTTATAATTATCTTTATTAAGTGAATTTGCTCTTTTAATAGCTGCATCTACATCTGTATAATCTGCACCAGCATATGTCATACTTAATAATTTAGCTATAACACTATCAAATATTGCTGTAGCCTCTTTTGAGCTTTTAGCTCCCATATAATAAGCACTATTTTCTGCTCTAGTTCCTAAGTTTTTATAACTTTGGGCATCTGAGTAATTACTAGAAACTCCATGCATATAAGCATTAAACTTTTCCGCATCTGACCAACTACCACTTCCTACATGTCCAGTAATAGATGGATCAGTTAAAGAAAACATTCCAAATGTATAAACTTCTGCATCTTTTTTTATTTCTTTTGATGTATTAATTGCTCCATTTGCGACATCATCATCAAAATTATTCAAAGTCGTTGGCTGACCATCCGTTACAAAAAAACAATTCTTTTGGCATCTTTTCTACTTTCATCATTTTTACTTTGATTAATTTGTTTTAATGCTAATTCCATTGCAAAATCTGAACGTGTTGCCCCTGCAGGACTAATGCTATTTACAACATCTTCTAACTTTGCTTTATTGTCATTTGTGGCAGTAAAGAAATCATTCATAATTTGCGTATAATTATATCTATATCTATTTTCAGTATAGGTATCATTCCCTACTTTATCTGATTTATCTCCAGCAAATTTAATAATAGAAATTCTACTTTGATATTTTTCATCACTCTGTTTTGAATTATTTTCAGCAAAGCTCTCAATAAATTGATTAATTGAATCTTTTAAAATTGTAATCTTTTTAGTAGTATCAGTTGAAGTTATAGGATCTTCCATACTCCCTGAAACATCTAAAACCAAGACAATATCAAGTGGTATATTATTCTTTTGATTAGCCGCAAATACGTTGACTGGCATTTGTGCAAAGAACATCATTAATGTCAGTATACATGCTATCACTTTCTTATATATTTTCATTTTCCCTATCCCCTTTCTTTGAATATTATTCATTTCCTCCTATGCTTTTATTTTACTTTTTTTAATTGTTATTTTTTATAATTGGCGCGAAATGTCGTTTTTAGGGTGTGAAATGTATATAAGAAGTGTTTTTATTTTGATAAAATAGTATTAGGTGATGTATATGAATATAGCAATATGTGATGATGATCTTTTATATATGAATCAAGTTAAAGAAATGATAGAAAAATGGGGAAAGGAACATCATGAAGATGTTTCTATTTATCTTTTTAATCATGGGGATGCTTTAATTAATAGTTATCAAAAAAGTCATATAGAAGTTATTTTATTAGATATTATGATGCCTTTATTAAATGGTATGGAAACAGCTCATGAAATTAGAAAAAATGATTCTGTCGTTAAAATTATTTTTTTAACCTCTTCTCCTGAATTTACCTTGGAATCTTATGATGTTAAAGCAAGTGGATATCTTTTAAAACCTACAACTTATGAAAAACTCTGCTCTCTTTTAAATGATTGTAAACAAGCATTTAACTATGAACCTGAATCTATTATTGTTAAAACAGATAAAGGATATCGTAAAATTTATTATCATTTGATTGAATGTGTTGAAGCACAAAATAAAAAAGTTTTATTTTGTTTAAATGATGGTGAATGTCTAGAAGTTTTAGATACTTTTGTTCATTGTAGTAATGAATTAACTACAAATGATGCATTTTATAAATGTCATCGAAGTTACTTAGTTCATATGCCTGCTATTGATCATTTTAATTCTATAGAAATTGAAACAAAAACACACAAGAAAGTTCCCATCGCAAGAAGTTATGCTAAATCTTTTAAAGAAGCTTATTTTGAATATATGTTTAAAGAAGGTGATTAACATATGATTTATACTATTTTAGAATCTATTCGTTATACTTTAACTTTATTATTCGGTATCTTTGTTTCTGCACTGTTTCTAGATATTAGAATCAATAAAAAGAATGTCATTTGTCTTTTTCTATTCTTTTATATTGATTTAGTACTTCAGGGAATTTTCTATTTTACTAAAGATTTATCGGCTGTTATTTCTTTATATCCTTTTATTACCCATTTACCACTTTTATTATTTTTTGTTTTAATTTTCAAAAAACGATTATTTCCAAGTTTAATTGCTATAACAAGTGCTTATTTATGTTGTCAAATAAGTAATTGGACAACAATCTTCGTTTCCTCTTTTATTAAGAATATAGATAATATAACCTATTCTTTAACACTCATTATTTCTTTTGTTTTCATTATTAAATTTGTTTATTTACCTATTTCTCAATTATTAAAAAAACAATCACGTGAACTTATTTCTTTTGGTATCATTCCAATGTTCTATTATATATTTGATTATCTTTCTACCGTTTATACAAAGCTTCTTTATATTGGGAATAAAACAACTGTAGAATTTACACCATTTCTTTTATGTATCTGTTATTTTGTATTCTGTACCGTTTATTTTAAACAATATGAAGAAAAGCAAAAAATAGAAACGACCAATAAGCTTATTTATATGAAACAAGCACAATCAAAAAAAGAAATGAAGCTGATGGAAGAAAATGAAAAAAAGATTATTTTAATGAGACATGATATGCGTCATTTTTTAAACAATATACTAAACGATCTTAAAAATAATCAAAATGAACATGCTATCGAATATATTCATACTTTATTTGGTGCCATCGATCAAACTGTAAGAAAGAAATATTGTTTAAATGATACTGTTAATATGATTATGACATCTTATGAAAATAGAATGAAAGATGAAAATATTGATTTTCATTATCATTTAGATATTCCTCAACAATTGTCTATTAGTGATATCGATTTAACTTCTATTCTATCTAATGGTTTAGAAAATGCTTTTAAAGCTGTTATGTTATTAGAAAATGAACGTTTTATAGAATTAAATATGCAAGAAAAATGTGGTAAGTTACTTATATCTATTGAAAATAATTACTTAAATGAACCTATTTTTGTAGATGGTATTCCTATATCTAAAGAAAAAGATCATGGCTTTGGAACTCAAAGTATTGCTTATACAGTTGAAAAGCTCCATGGAAATTGTCAATTTTCTACTCATCAACACCATTTTAAATTAAGAGTTGTTATTTAAAAAGGATTACAGGTTAAGCACCTTGTAATCCTTTTACATCTTGATCAGTAATTCTTTTACCATCTTCAATTTTATTAATAACATTAATAATACCATTCAAAGATTTTTTATTAGGTTTCATTGTATAACATTTCTTACCTTTCATAGAATATGTTTTATATGAGATTTCTGGATCTCCCGTAAGTTGAACATTGTACATTTTCCATTTAGACATATCATCTAATTGCATTTGAACAAGTGATTTTATATCTTCAGATGACATATTAGTTTCAAAACATCCTTCTACTGCTTGTAAAATATTTGAATAGTTTGTAATGATTTTAGGAGAAACAGCTTTATTGATCATGGCTTTAAGTAATCTTTGTTGGTTTCTTCCTCGATCAAAATCACCACTTGGCAAAGCATATCTTTCTCTTACAAAACATAAAGCTTTATCTCCATCCATTTCATTAATTCCTTTATTAATATGATAATGCCCATGTAATGTTGTAAATTCATAAGGTGAATCAATTGTTACTCCACCCAAGGCATCAATGATATTAGTAATTCCACTAAAGTTTGTCTTAGCATAATAATTCACTTTTAAATCCAAGAAATCTTCTATAGAAGAAATTGTCTCGTTAATACCATACATAGCTGAATGCGTTAATTTATCCATTTTTCCATTTTTATGCAAGGTAATTTGTGTATCTCTAGGAATAGATACAATTAATATTTGTTTTTGAATTGGGGAAACACAGACAGCAAGATTAACATCAGCTCTTGAAATTGCTGAAACTGTCCCATAAGTATCTATTCCTGTCATATAAACAATAAATGGATTTTTAGTCACATTTGTTTCTTGTGTCACAGAATTTAATTTTTCTTGAATTTCTACTTTATATAAACTCTTTAGATTTTCATCAATGCCTTCATGATTTGCTTCTAATAAAGCCATATAAGCATTATCAGCAACAATAACATCAATGTCTCCATCCATGATAGCATCTCCTAATAAAGAATAATCTTTATAATCTTTTGTCTGAAAATCTTTATTTACTTTATTTTCTATTTTAGCAATTGCTGATGTAATATTCTTTGAGCCTTTTTCACTAGCAATTCCAATTTCTGTATTATCTTTTACATCTCTTAAACTTTTAATAGCACTCTCTTTTTTCACATACATACAAATAACTCTTGTTTGTGTAAAAGAACCTGTAATATTAGATAAAAAATTATTTCCTTTAAAAGCCATTACCGAAACAAATCCTAAAGCAATGCTAAGTATTAAAGATAATAGCTTTCCAAAAATCAATCTAGCATATTTATTTTCTCGCTTTTTCTTTTTAATACCTGATTTAATAAGCAATGAACTTAACATCCATAACAAAAAAATAATACCACATAAAATCAAATAATATTTCATTGGTAACATCTTTAATATGTAAATACATCCTAAAAAAATGATAGAAACGATAAATTGTATTAATAATAAAATACGTCTAGAAAACAACTTAGACATAAAACTTCTTTTCTTTTTTTTAACCATTAAAACACCCTCTTAACATGCAAATATTTTAGCACATCGGACATACTTATTCAATTCAAGCTCATTTACAATTAACAACAAAAAAACTAGATTTCTCTAGTTTTCCATTTTTTCTTTTACAGGATCAATCCCTTTTCTTTGTAAAATCGCATGTACTACATTTCTTTTACCACTTTCACTTCCTGCAGAAGTACAAGTAGATAAAGTAATTACCGATTGTACTTGAGATTGATCAAAATCTACTTTAATAGAAGATGTCTTTACCATTTCTTGTACAAATGAAGCTGTATCTACAATATGTGTATTATATAAAACACTTGTTTCTGAAATAATATGACCAACAACAACCTTATATTGACTTACTGTACCATCAGGTAAATAAATATAAACATAAGGATGTTCATCCGCAAAGCTTTGATCCGTATAGGATTTAATATTATTAAACATTGAACCATTTTTCATATTATGACCATAAATAACCGTATTAAAATCATTAAATGGATCTTCATTTTCACTTGCGATAAAAATACTACCTGCACTTAATTCATTATGATCTATATCACTATGAATATAAGTGTCATTCGTTTCGCCTTGTAAAACAGGATAATTCACATTTGTATTTGGAATTTGAATCCACGCTTTCACATCTTTATTTCTTTGTAAAAGCTCATCCCAATTAATTTGTAAATAGCTTTCCTTTTCTTCTTTTTCTTCTTTTTCTTTCGTATAAGTTTTAGCTAATTCTCCATAATCATCATCTATTTTTTTATAATTCAAATAAATATTAATTAAATTATATGCTGAATAACAAAATACACAAACACAGACAGTTAATAAGATATATCTAATTGCTTTTTTCATTATACATTAAATTTAAACAACATGATGTCTCCATCTTGACCTACATATTGTTTACCTTCTTGTCTAATTTTTCCAGCTTCTTTTAAAGCATGTTCACTACCATATTTCACTAAATCATCAAAACTATATGTTTCTGCTTTAATAAAACCTCTTTGGAAATCACTATGAATGATACCCGCCATTTCTGGAGCTGTCATTCCTTCTTTAAATGTCCATGCTCTTACTTCTTGTACTCCAGCTGTAAAATATGTTCTAAGACCTAATAAGCTATAAGCTTCTTTAATTAATTTATCAAGACCACTTTCTTCAATACCTAAATCTTGCATAAACATAGCTTTTTCTTCTTTATCCATTCCTACTAATTCAGCTTCAATTTTTGCACAAATAGGAACAACGTCGCTACCTTCTTCTTTCGCAAATTCTAAAACTTGAACATAATATGGATTTTGCATTGGATCTTCTAAATCTTCTTCACCTAAGTTAGCTACATAGATTAATGGTTTCATTGTAAGTAAAGTATATTGTTTGACAATTAACATTTCTTCTTTATCAAATTCAATACTTCTTGCTGGTTTATTTGCTTCTAATGTTGGTTTTAGTTTTTCTAAAACACTCATTTCAGCTTTAGCTTCTTTATCACCTGATTTAGCTTTCTTTTCTAAACGTCCAATACGTTTTTCAACTGTTTCTAAATCAGCCATGATCAATTCTAAATTAATTGTTTCAATATCTCTAATAGGATCTACATCACCATCAACATGTGTTACATCCTTATCTCTAAAACATCTTACAACCTCACAAATTGCATCCGTTTCTCTGATATTTCCTAAAAATTTATTACCTAATCCTTCTCCTCTACTTGCACCTCTTACAAGACCGGCAATATCCGTAAATTCAAAAGTTGTTGGAACTGTCTTTTTAGGTTCAATCATTTCTGTTAATTTATCTAAACGATAGTCTGGTACTTCTACGACACCTACATTTGGATCAATTGTCGCAAACGGATAGTTTGCTGCTTCTACTTGTGCATTTGTAATTGCGTTAAATAATGTTGACTTACCAACATTTGGTAATCCTACAATACCTGCTGTTAATGCCATCTTTTTCACTCCTCTTTTTTTACCTCTTTATTGTAATGAAAAATACCCATAAAAGCAATATTTTCGTTTTGTCATTTTTTTTCATTTAAATTTATTTTATAATAGCAAAGAGGTGATTGGATGTTATCAACAATAGACTTACACGGATGTAGCCAAAGTGAAGCTAAAGTAAAACTAGATCATTTTTTAAAAGGAACTTCAATTCTTGTAAAAGAGGTCACTGTGATCCATGGATATTCTTCTTCTATTCTTTTAAATTACGTTAGAAAAAAATATTCTCATCCAAGAATTGAAATAAAAATACTGACACTTAATAAAGGAGAAACAGTCTTTATCTTAAAATAATGGAAAAATTTTATCAAAACAATCTCAATTACATCCGTCAACATCATTTAGACAAAATATGCGTTGTAATAGCTAAAATAACCCCTTATCTTACAGCCGCACTTTATGCTTTAACACTTCTCATATTATTTATTAATCATTCATCAAAGCTATTATTGACAATCATTAAACCATTAAGTTCTTTTTTGATTGTAACACTTATTAGAAAACTCTATAATCGTCCACGTCCTTGTATGACATTTAATATTGAACCACTTGTAGGTCATAAAACAGGAGAATCTTTTCCTAGTCGTCATACAGTAAGTGCTTTTGCGATTGCATTTGCCTTATTGAATATTAATATTCATTTAGGAATCATTGCTTTAATTATTGCATGTATTGTAGGGCTATCAAGAATCATTTGTGCTGTTCATTTTATAAGTGATGTTCTTTGTGGTTTTTTAATTGCATTGATCATTTATTTGATATAACGAAATTTTTATTTCGTTATTTTTTTACTTTTTTTAAAAAATAAAAAGAAAAACATCAAAAAATTGTCTATATAATAATAGGAGGAAAAACTAAATGGAAAAAGTATTAGAAATCACATCAAATGATCATATTATCATGATTGATAAACTCTGTAAAAGAATATTAGGACATCCTGAAATCTTAGGAAGAATCATTAAAGGATTTATTAAAGAAGCTGAGGATGTATCTTTAGAAGAAATCATTGAACTTATTAAAGGAAAGAAGGATCAGGAAGGGAATTCTTATTTCCAACAGCTAAATAATGTCATCGATATTGCTCATCATGGAAGAGTGGAATTCGATTATTTCTGCTGTATCAATCTGCCACAAGCTGATGGAACAATGAAAAGAATTTATCTAGATGTAGAGATACAAAATGTAGAGAATCCCGGATATGCCCCACTAACAAGAGGAAATGATTATCTTTCAAGAATGATTACCAGTCAAAATGGAAAGGAATATGATTATAGAAACTATGATGGAATGAAAAAGACCTATGTCATATGGATACTTCCACAGGCAGCAAAAAAACGAGATGGTTATGTCAATTGTATAAACTCTAAATTAGAAAATATCAGTGGAAGTACTATTGAAAGGTTAGAAAGTTATGATAAAAGCGAACAGATTATGATATACTTAAATAAAGATCATGATATCAAAAATAAGTATGAAGATAGTGATTGGATAAAGACACCATTAGTCATATTTTTAAATAATACATACGATCTTTTGATAAAGAAAGAAGTTATGAAAGAATATGGATTTGAAGAAATAGAGAAGGAGGTTAAAAAGATGTGTAATTTAGGAGAAATGATAGCCAGAGAAAATATAGAAAAAGGACATTCTATGGGGCTTGAACAAGGACTAGTACAAGGACAAAAATTGGAAAGAATTGCATCGATTAAAAATTTAATGAAAAAAATGGCAATACCATTAGATAAAGCAATGGACCTATTAGATTTATCTAGTATAGAAAAAGAAGAAATGAAAAAACATTTTCAATCTTAAAAGAACGTGCACCTACACGTTCTTTTGTTTATTAATCAATATTTTACGGTAAAATTGAGAATATTTAGTGACTTCACTATTAATTTTCTTTACCCCATATTTTTCTAAAAGTGTTTTTTCATCACTAAATAAGTTTGTTCCTAATCCTAGATGTTCACCTTTGATCTTGACTCCTAGACTCGCAAGAATTGTTGGATAAAAATCAAAGATAGCAAATTTTCTGTTTTTAGGTTGAAGAGGTTCAATTGCACTATTAATAAAACAATTATAAGGAGTACGTAAATAGGTTTTATCTAAGTGCTTAAAGAATTTTTCAGACATACTTTTATGATCACCCGTAATAACAATTGTTGTATTTTCATACCATTCTTGTTTTTGACACCATCTTACAAAAGCTTCCACTTGTCTTGATTGACAACTAATAACATTAGCATATTGACTATCATATTCATGTTTACACTCGTCACAAATATATCCATCTGGTGTATGAGTATCAATTGTCACCAGTTCCATACAAAATGGTTGATTACTTTTAGCCATTTCTGTTAAATCTTCTTTCGCAAATTCAAAGACTTTTTTATCTTCAAATCCCCAAAAAACATGATAATCTTGAGGAAGTCTTCCTTCTTTCTTTAAAGAAGTTGTATCTTCTATTTTAAAATTTCCATGTTGTTTATAAAAATTAGAGGTACAACCAAAGTTAGCATCTGATCCCATTAAAATTCGATTTTGATAACCTTGTTTTTCTAATATTTCACCCAATGTATAACATCCTGATAAAAATGAAGAATTTTCATCATATTTATTTTTTGACATCGGTAATAAAAGCGGAATTCCCGCTTCTTGTGCAACCATTGAAGCAATAGTCCATTGTGTTCCTTCAATAGTATAAGAACCCCCTATTTTATTCGAATGTGAAAAATTAATATTTTCTTTTGCTAGCTTACCTAATTCTTTAATATAATTATTTTTTTCTTGTCCGCCATCTTCTTTAGAAAGATACGTATTTTCTACAGATTCTAAATAAATATGAATTAAATTTCTTTTTTCTTTAAATTCTAATTCAACATTTTGAGGATCCACATAATGTTCTTCATAAAGTTTAGATGTTCTAACCATATCAAAAACATACGTAATAATTTGATAATTAATTAATGCGTAAAGCAATGTTCCAAGAATTAAAATAGTAATACAAATACCTTGGTAATCAAATAAAAAAACAAGTGGTGTTTTATATAATAAAAATACTCCTATTAAAGTTGTTAAAAAGGTTGGTGGTGCACAATTTAAAAACCAATCTTTAAAAATACCTTCATCTGTTCCATCACAAGGAACAATCATGTGATAAATCATTTGATTTAAGGTTTTTACTGAAAAAGTACGATTTCCCCATAAAATACTAAAGATTACTAACATTACAATAAATAAAATTATTATTAAACTCATATCATCATTCCTTTTTATTGGTTCATTCTATCATAATTTTTTATAAAGAGCGAGAAACAAAATACCCTTTTTTTCGATTATTCGTTATAATACTTACGAAGGAGTAAAAAAATGAAAGATAGAAAATTATTATTTTTTGATATTGATGGCACATTATTGAGTGAAAAGACTCATACTGTTCCTCAAAGTGCTAAAGAAGCTTTAAAAAAAGCTAAAGAAAATGGACATCTCATTTTTATTAATACAGGTCGACCTATTTCTACAATAGATCAAGAGATTCATAATTTAAACCCTGATGGTTATATTTGTGGATGTGGAACATACATCACTTATCATGACCAAGTAATCTATCATCATCAATTATCTAAAGAAAGATGTAAAGAAATTGCATCTCTTATAAAAAAATATGAAATTGATGCTGTTTTAGAATCAAAAGATCATGTTTATTTTAATACTCATATTAAAAATTCTTTTGTTCAAGGAATTCAAGAAAGATATACAAATAATGGTTTCAATGTTTCAACAAGTGAAGATTCAAATCTTTCCTTTGATAAATTTACTATTTGGTTTGATCATGATATCCAAGCCTTTAGAGATAATATTTCTCAAGATTTTGATATTATTGAACGTAGTGAAGAAATGTGGGAAATCGTACCAAAGAATCACTCAAAAGCTACAGGTATTCAAACTGTTGCGGATGATTTTAAAAGCGATTTAGATCATTGTTATGTCTTTGGAGATTCTTTCAATGATGAAAGTATGTTACGTTATGTTAAACATTCTATTGTTATGGCTAATGGTGTACAAGCTATGAAAGATATTGCTTATTTTGTGACAAAAGATATTGAAGATGATGGTATTGCATATGCTTTAGAAAAACTTGATCTTATCTAAGATTAAAAAAGCCTGCTTGGCAGGTTTTTTCATTTATTATATTAATCTAACTTACATAACATAATGCCTGGATCTTCTTCAAATGCCTTAAATCCCATTTTTTCATAAAATCTAACCGCACGTTTATTATTTGTATCAACTAAAACACATATACCAGGTACTTTTTCTTCTTTTAAAACTTCAAATAAAGCTTGCATTAACTTTGAACCCACACCATTACCTGTATATTCTTCTAATATATCAATATGAATATGTGCTGGATATTCAGGATAAAAACGTTCTAGTTCACGATTAGCATTAGAAAATCTTTCTGCCTTTACTTCATCTAATTCCTTTAAAGTCAAATAATAAGGATATGCATTTTTTTCATAAGCCTTTAAATCCTTGGCACATAAAATATAACCACACACCTCATCTAAATCATTTTTAAGTATTAAACAGATTTCTTTATCAATATAAGGATCACAATATAAAGCTAATGTTGCCTTTTTAGCATTATCATCTTTATATCTAGATGTTGATTGAGAAATACATACATTTTGTACTTGTTGTTTATATTTTAGTTCATATTTAATTATTTCCATTTTTTCTTTCAAAAGAACCATTGCAAGTTCTTTCCCTTTCCCTTTTATCATTCAAATTATTACATAAAAATGACTATACCATCAAGCTCTTAATATTCCTAAAAAAAGAGTATTTATGAAATTTCATAAATACTACTCTACATGTTCTACAACTTTTTTTAAACGTTTTTCAAAATCACGTCTAGAAAACATAACAATAGCATTACATCCTAAACATTTAATTTTAATATCAGCACCCATTCTTACAATCTTCCATTGATTTGATTTTTTACACGGATGTTGTTTCTTCATTTCTACTATATCATTTAATTGATAATCCATAATTATTCTCCTTGATGATGATAAAATGCTTCTAAAGTGTTTTGTAATAACATTGTAATCGTCATTGGTCCAATTCCTCCTGGAACAGGAGTGATTGCATAAACTTTATCTTTCACATCTTCAAAGTCGACATCTCCACAAAGTTTATTATTTTCATCACGATTAATACCAACATCTAAAACAACAGCGCCTTCTTTAACATAGTCACTATTGATCATTTTAGCACGACCAACAGCTGCAATTAAAACATCTGCTCTTTGACAAACTTCTTTTAAATTTTTTGTTTTACTATGAGCGATTGTTACAGTGGCATTTTTTTGTAAACATAAAAGCGCTACTGGTTTTCCTACAATGTTACTTCTTCCCACAACAACAACTTCTTTTCCTGTTAAATCATAGTTGATTTCATCTAATAAAACCATCATTCCTTTAGGTGTACATGGTACTAAACTTCTTTGTCCTAAAAATAACTTAGCCACATTTTCTGGATGAAAACCATCTACATCTTTTGATGGATCAATGGCTTCTAAAACTTTATCTTCATTAATATGTTTAGGTAAAGGTAATTGTACCAAAATTCCATCAACTGTTTCATCTTCATTTAATTGTTTGATTTCGTTTAAAAGTTCTTCTTCACTAAAAGTTGCATCATGTGTAATTTTTAAAGAATCCATTCCTACATAAGAACATCCTCTTTCTTTATTTTTAACGTATACTTGACTTGCTTGATTTTCCCCTACTAAAATAACCGCAAGTTTTGGTAATCTATTGTATTTATTTTTTATTTCTTCAACTTCAACTTTTAACTGTTCTTTTATCTTTTTTGATATCTCTTTTCCACTAATAATCATGATATGTCCCCCTCATATTATTTATGATTATATAGGAATGACCTTATAAATTCAATATAAAGAAACACATGTATTTCTATTAAACATCGATATCAAAAACAATCTTTTTCTTTCCTGTATGTTTCGCATAATAAAGTTTATGATCCGCTCGATTAAACAATTTAACAATTTCATCTTCTTGATAAAAAACTTCTACACCACCACTAAAAGATAATTCAATTCCTTTTGATTGTTTTCCATAAAGTGCAAATTCTTCAGCAACTTTATTCAAGGTATCCTCTATAACTTCATGATTTATATCATCAAATACAAGCATAAATTCTTCACCACCAAAACGTGTAACAATTCCTTTATTATCCATATTTTTCTTCATAGAATCTGAAAAAGTTTGCAATGTTTAATCACCATAAATATGTCCATATTGATCATTAATACTTTTAAAATCATCTATATCTAATAAAACTACCGCAAATTTTTGACTTTCAATCTTCATTTTTTTATTTAAATATTCAACTAAATATCTTCTATTATAAATATGTGTTAAAGGATCTAAGTGTGCCACCTCTTGAAGTTGGTTTGCTAGTTCTGAAAGTTTATCTTGTTGTAAACGATAATGTTTCATTAAAATAATCGACATCATAACAATACTTATCATTGCTATAAAATAAGTCACTAAAATGGCAATAAGATTAGGATTAATCTCTATTCCTGCAAAAAGATGCGGATACATCACTTTAATATAAATAACAATTCCATCATAAAAAAAATAAATAAAGAACCTATTATTTGCCACTTTTCTTCTAAAAATAATACTGTACTTACAATACCTAAAATCATATACAAAATATAATAAGCACCATAAACCAAATATAAAACAGGAAACTCTATAATATTTCCTAATACTAAAATAATTACTGACGGCAACTTGCTATTTTTAGTATACATTCCCATAATTCCCGCAATATACATAATAATTGCACAAACTAAAGTAAATATTGTTATAGATGTAAAACCATAAATAATAGCATTAGATATAAATCCTATCGTATTAGCAACAATAGCTGTAATTGATAGTACATAAAATAAACGTATTTTTAATTCCTCATTCATCTTTACAATAGATTGCATTTATCAAACTCCTTAAAATACTTTTTGTGGATTTCATAATAATATATGTGTAAATAGAAAGCAAACAAAAAAGCTACTTTTTATCGTAGCTTTTCAATATATTTTATTCACCTTCATGATCCAAAGTATTTTTTTCATATACTTTAAAGAATGGATAGTATACTGCCACAGAAATAGCAATAAGTACAAACATAAAGATAACATTTCTGATATCTAATGTTGATAAGAATCCTTGTGCAAAAAATGGTGTAAATGAAGGATCAACAATATATCCTAATGATACAATTCCCATTTTTTGAACAAGATATCCAAGTCCTGATGAAATACATGGCATAATTAAAAATGGAATAGATAAAATAGGATTTAATACAATTGGTGTTCCAAAGATAATTGGTTCATTAATACCACAAATACCAGGTAAAACACTTAAACGACCAATTGATCTAATGTGTTTAGATTTAGATTTACACATTAGTAAAACAAGACCTAATGTATTACCAGCTCCACCAATTAATACATATCTAAACATTTGTAGGTTAATTAAAGCTGTTGGTTCTTTTCCAGCATTCACTAATTCAGCATTGATTCCAGTATTTGAAATACATAATGCGAATACAATTGGGAATACAATAGAAGAACCATTAATTCCAAATAACCATAAAATATTAGAGAATAAATAAATTCCCATAAACATCCAAATATTATCAACACCTGAAATAGCTGGTGTTAAAATAGACATAATGAAATCTGGTAAATTTTTACCTGAAGCTGCTACTAAAGCAATATTTAAACCATAAATAATAATAATATTAGCTGCAAGTGGTAATAAACTATTTACAAAATCAGTAACTGCACTTGGTACACTTGCTGGAAATGAAATAACTAATTTCTTGCTTACAAATCGTGAAATTTCTACTGAAATCAAAGCAATAATAATTGCAACAAATAATCCATCAGCTCCTAAATAGCTTGTTTGGATACCACCATCTTTTAATGGTGCTGACACCATTAAGAAAGTACACATTGCAATAATACCATAGACTGCTGATTTCATTTGATAGCTTTCTGCTAAACAATAAGCAATACCAAATGCTGAAATAAGACCAACAAGTCCCATTGTATAATTATATGGTAAAGTTAATACATCATAATTTGCGACAGCAAATTGTTTCCAACTAATTAATGCTTTTAAAAAGATATTTCCTGTATGTAAATCAACTAAATCTAGATTAATTGGTGGATTTGCAACAATTAAAAATAAAGATCCAATAACAATTAATCCAAGTGGCATCATCATTCCTGATGAAATAGCTTGTAAATGTCTTTGTTGTGCTAACTTATTAGCGAAAGGCTCTAATAGCTTTTCTAATTTTTCTATCATTTTTTCCTATTCCCCTTAAATATTTAATTAAAATTGCCAACCATTAAATGTAAATGCTGTATCTACTACATTTTCTGGATCATATTCTTCTAAAATTTTAGCATAGCGTTCTTTATAATCATTATCTACTTCCATTTGTGGAATAACCTTGCTTGCTTCATGTAAGAAATGGAAAGAATCACGTCCCATTGCTTTTCCTCTTACTGTATGCTTATCTAAAGCAACATCAGGAATTTCTGGGAATTTACCCATCGCAAATGATTTAATACAAATATTTTTTAATAAATCGCTTGAACGATCTTTTTGACAGCTACATAAGTAGCGAATTGCATGAATGAAATACATTGGTTGATCACCATCTGCATATTCAAAGTTTTTAGACATTTGATAGAGATTATTGACTAGAACTGCAGCCATTGGGTCTCCCATTCCAATATCTTCTACTGAAATTGTAAGTAAACGTCTCCACATTTTTTCTAATAATTGTGGTGAAGAAATATACATTTCATAAGCAAACATACATGCATCTTCTTCTTTGGCACGTCTAATTGATTTTTGCAAAGCAGAAATAACCTCATCTCCTGCATAGCCATTTTTTGTAACGATTTTTGACCAAGGGTCGTACATTGCTTTTGCCATTTTTCTTGCTCCTTTATTTTTTCTATGACATAATTATTGCGAGGTGAAACTTATGAATATTGATCATTTAAAAGATAAATTTGATTTAAATGAATTGGAAGTCTCTTTATTGGAATATATTAAGAAAAATCAAAAACAATTGAAAAATATTACCATTAGAGAAATGGCAAAAGATAATTTTACATCAACTTCTGCCATCTATCGTTTATGTAATAAATTAGAATTTAGTGGTTATAGTGACATGATTTATCATCTATCTAGTAATACTCATAATAATGCTCCTGCTCAAAAATACGAAAACTATTTACCTCATTTTATTCAATTATTAAATAAACATAAAAATAGTAAAATCGTTGTTTTTGGTATGGGATTTTCAGCTCCAATTGCTGATTACATTTCACAAAGATTAACTCTTAATGGCTTTTGTGCCATGAGTGTTGTTCATATGGAAATGTTGGATGTTAGTTTTCAAGACTCAACCTTTCTCATTGTCATCTCCAATTCAGGAATTACAACAAGGCTTGAAGAAGTTGTTAAAACAGCTAAAAATAATCATATTGATATCATTACTTTTACTGGTAATGAAAAATCAAAAATAAGTCAATATGCCACTTTACCTATTATCATCGGTCACTATAATCCTTTTTACCATGATAACCTTGTTCCAAACGCTTTCTTTGGACAAGTTCTCATTATTTTTGAATCTCTTCTCTATTCTTTTTTGTCCTCAAAAAAATAATATACTTTCATCTCTTCGATTAAAATAATTTATTAAGATAAAAAAACATGTTTCCATTTTTGAAACATGTTTTTTCTTTTTATTATTTAATATTTTCAACAATATGTCGTGCGACTAAAATACCATTTGCACCCGCTTGGGCAAGCCCTCTTGTAAGTCCTGCTCCATCCCCAGCAACATATAAATCATCAATTTCAGATTCAAAACCATCTCTTACTTTTGGTCTTGCTGAATAGAATTTTGCTTCTACACCATATAATAAAGTATGTTCATTCGCAATTCCTGGTGTTACATTATCTAACGCTTCAATCATTTCAATAATTGATTTCATTGTATTGTATGGTAACACAAGCCCTAAGTCTCCAGGTACTGCTTCTGGTAAAGTAGGATCTGTATATCCTTCTTTTAATCTCTTATATGTTGTTCTTCTTCCACGTTTGATATCTCCATATCTTTGAACAATAACTGAACCATTTGATAATTTATTCGCTAATCTTGATATTTCATGGGCAAATTCATTTGGTTCATTGAATGGTTCACTAAATGTATGAGATACAAGTAAAGCAAAGTTTGTATTTTTACTTCCAAGTTTTGGATCATGATAAGCATGACCATTAGCAAGCATTGTTCCACTATGGTTTTCAATAACAACATGACCACTAGGATTTGAACAGAAAGTTCTTACTTTTGTTCCTACTGAAGTATTGTAAACAAATTTACCTTCATATAAGTTCTTATTAATTTCTTCCATAACAATATTGCTTGTTTCTACACGAACACCAATATCTACTTGATTATTATAAAGTTTTAATCCTTGATTTGATAAAACTTTTGTAAGCCATGCTGAACCATCTCTACCTGGCGCTAAAACAACTTTTTTAGCGTGAATCGTTTGTCCATTTTCTAAAACAATTCCTGTTGCATGATGGTCTTCTACAAGAATATCTTGAACAGATGTTTTAAATTGTAAATCCATATGTTGTTTTAATTCATTAGACATTTCTGTCATAATTCTTAAGTTTTCTTCTGTACCTAAATGTCTTACTTTTGCTCTTAAAAGTTTTAACCCAACAGCATATCCACGGTGTTCAATTTCTTTAACTTTATCTGTAGTAGGATCTGTAATTTCTTTAGTAGCTCCATGTTTTAAATAAAGGTTATCTACATAATGAATGACATCTTCTACTTCATCATTACCTAAGTAATCAGTTAACCAACCACCGAATTCACTTGTAATATTAAATTTACCATCAGAGTAAGCACCCGCTCCACCAAAACCATCAGTAATAGAACACGCTGGGATACATCCAGGTTCACGATCTTTATGAACTGGACATTGTTTGATCTTTTTATCTTTAATAGGACAATGTCTATTCATAACGTCATGTCCTTTATCTATAAGTAATACTTCTAATTCAGGATTTTTTAAATATAATTCGTAACATGTCATAATTCCTGCTGGACCTGCACCAACAACGATTACATCATAATTTTCTTTCACTTTTTTCTCCTTCAATTTCCAAAAATATCCAAACCTTTCACATTATAGACGACTCTTTCTTATATCGCAAGTATTTACATGTTTTTTTATTTTGCAAAATGTTTTTATAGTTGATGAAAGATTGGTTTCATTTTTTCAAATGTACAAAAAGAATCAAAACCTATTTCTTTTAATAATTCTTTTGCTTCATCAATATAAGCTCCTAAATGTTCTGGCTTATGACTATCACTACCAATCGTAATAATCTTTCCACCTAATTCTTTATAAAGCTTTAAAATATCTTTCGAAGGTGTTGAATCCTTTAAACCATAACGATGACTTGAAGTATTAATTTCAATACCTTTACCATCTTGAATCACAGTTTTTAATATTTCTGTAATTATTGATTTTACTTTTTCAAAAGGATAATTGCCAATTTCATCATAACGTGTCATCAAATCCAAATGACCTAACACACTATAATTTTTATACTTTTTAACCACATTCAACATTTCTTGATAATAACCTTCCATATATTCTTGTTGTGATTTTTCTTTTTGATAATCTTGTGTCCAAAATTCTTGATCATTGACTTGATGTATAGATAAAATGATAAAATCAAAATCATATTGTTCATAAAGTTTTTGATAACGTGGTATTGTATGAACTTGCACACCAAATTCCATACCTTGTCTAATTGTAATTTTAGGATATTTTTTTCTTAAACTTTCAATTTCTTTAAAATACTTTGGATAATCTACATTTACTTGCGGTTGTCCGTAAAGGTACTCTATCGGACCTTCATCCCAATCTTTTTTGATTCCATAATCCACATGATCTGTAAAACAAATCTCGTCCATCTTCATCTTAATCGCATCTTTAATGACATCTTCCATTAAATAAGTGCTATCATCACTATAATTTGTATGTACATGATAATCACTATACATTTTCATCACCCTATCTCATTTTAACAAGTTTATAAACACAAAAAAAGCCTCTCGGCTCTCTTTGATATATAATTGGGAAGGGAATATGAAAAACTATTCATATTGTAAAAGATTGTTTTATCTTTTACATGTTTAATATACCCAGCTTTTGTGAACTCTATGCGACTTTTTTGTGTCAAACATGTAAAGAATTATTGTGAATTATGTGATGATAATCTTAAGTTTTTATTCACATACTTTAGATGGAGGTGATTTTGTGTCTTTACTTTATAAAGAAGTAGATGATTTTGAAGCTTATGCTTATCATCAAAAACAATTTAAGAAAATCACAAAGAAGGATTTACTAGGAAAATGGACTTTATTTTTCTTTTATCCTGCTGACTTTACTTTTGTCTGTCCTACTGAATTAGAAGATCTACAAGAAAAATATCAAGAATTTAAGAAAGTGAACTGTGAAATTTATGCCATTTCTACAGATACCCATTTTGCTCATAAGACATGGCATGATATTTCTGAAAACATTTCTAAAATAGAATATCCAATGATTGGCGATCCTACACATTCACTTACCTATGATTTTGATGTCTTTGATGAAAATGATGGTTTAGCTCAAAGAGGAAGTTTTATTATTGATCCTGAAGGTAAAATCGTTGTCTATGAAGTCAATGCTGGAAATGTTGGTAGAAATGCTGATGAACTTTTAAGACGTTTACATGCCTGTCAATTTGTATATGAACACGGAGATAATGTTTGTCCTGCTAAATGGAAATTAGGTGAAAAGACAATTCAAACAACTATTGAAAATATTGGTAAATAGAAATAATATGATAAAATGATATTGAGGGGAGGAAATAAGGATGCTTATTGATAAGTTAAATATTATTTTAAATTCTAACGATGAATTTTCTCCTAAATATATTATTAGTTCATTTGTTAAAAATAACTTAAAGGATATTCCAACTATGTCTATTGATGCAATTGCTCTTTCCTGTCATACATCGAAAAGTCAAATTTCTAAATATGTAAAATCTTTAGGTTATGAAACTATGAAAGATTTTAAAGATGCTTGTTTAGATAACATTTCTAGTATGGAAAGAACCAATAAAACCTTATTTTCATTACAGAATAGTATAGAAAAACAATTTTCATCTTTTACAAATCACATCATTGATGAATTACATTACACAATGAATCAAATTGATGAAATCAATTTATTAAAATTAGTAAATGATATAAAGAAAAGTAAACGTATCTTTGTTTATGGTCATGGTCATGCAAGAACTCTTTGTACCTATATTCAAAATGAACTTTCCGCAAAACAAAAAGAAACTATTATCTGTGATGTTGATTTTGAAAAAGAATATAATTTTCAAGATGGTGATCTTCTTTTACTCATTAGTATCAATGGAAATACGTTTTACTTTGATAAAAGAGTGGTGCATCATATTTTAAAGTGTTCAGTTAATACATGGCTGATTAGTTGTAAAGATAATATATACTTTTCAAAGAACTATTTATATATTCCAACATTAAATGATAAATATAATGATTATTTATTAAGACATATTCTTGATTTTATCTTGATGTATTAAGTTTCCATTTTGGAAACTTTTTTATTTAATTTCTATATATTTTCTATAATACCTTTGTAATTAAAAGTAAAGGAGAAACAACAAATGGGATTTAGAAAAGATTTTTTATGGGGTGGTGCGACAGCTGCCAATCAATGTGAAGGTGGAGCAAATGAAGGAAACAGAGGTGTTGCTAATGTAGATCTTATGCCTTTAGGTGAAGATCGTTATTTAGTTGGTACTGGTAAAATGAAAATGTATGATTTTGATGATCAACATTTTTATCCAGCTTTAACTGCTGTTGATTTTTATCATCATTATAAAGAAGATATTGCTTTATTTGGTGAAATGGGATTTAAAACTTTTCGTTTATCTATTGCTTGGACACGTATTTTCCCAAATGGTAATGAAGAAAAACCAAATGAAGTAGGATTAAAATATTATGAAGATATTTTTAAAGAATGCCATAAATATGGTATTGAACCTCTTGTTACTATTAATCATTTTGATTGTCCAATGTATTTAATTAAAAAAATCGGTGGTTGGCGAAGTAGAGAAATGATTAATTATTTCTACAAGCTTTGTAAAACTTTATTTATTAGATACAAAGGATTAGTTAAATATTGGTTGACTTTTAATGAAATCAATATGATTTTACATTTTCCTTTTGTCGCTGCTGGTCTTTGTTTTGAAGAAGATGAAAATGAAACGCAAGCTATGATTACAGCTGTTCATCATCAACTTCTAGCAAGTGCAATGGCCACAAAACTTGCTCATGAAATAGATTCAAATAATCAAATTGGTTGTATGCTAGCTGCTGGTTCTTATTATCCTGAAACATGTAAACCAGAAGATTATTGGAAAGCAATTTGTGACAATCGAGAAGTCTATATGTTTGCAGATGTTCAAGCAAGAGGTTATTATCATAATTATGCATTAAAATGGCTTGAAGAAAGAAATGCATCTATTCCTTTTGTAAAAGGAGATAAAGAACTATTAAAAGAAAATACCGTGGATTTTGTAAGTTTCTCATATTATTCATCAAGAGTAAGTAGTAGTGATTTATCTAAAGGAAAACAATCAGAAAGTAATATTTTTTCTTCTGCTAAAAATCCTTATTTAAAAGAAAGTGATTGGGGTTGGGCTATTGATCCTTTAGGATTTAGAAGTACTCTTAATGAACTCTATGATCGTTATCAAAAACCATTATTTGTTGTAGAAAATGGTTTAGGGGCCAACGATGTTTTAGAAAATGGATCAATTCATGATGATTATAGAATAGATTATTTAAGACAACATATTCAAGCAATGAAAGATGCTGTAGAAAAAGATGGTGTTAATTTATTAGGTTATACAACTTGGGGATGTATCGATTTAGTTTCTAATGGTACAGGCGAAGTTAAGAAAAGATATGGTTTTATTTATGTAGATCGAGATAATTTAGGAAATGGAACGTATCAAAGAATTAAAAAAGATTCATTCTATTGGTATAAAAAAGTTATTGAAACAAATGGAGAAGATTTGTATTAAAAAAACAGCTACTGCTGTTTTTTTAAATATCTTTCTAAAAATGAATGTGCAAGCGATCCTTGTTTAATTTCTTTTCTTGATTCTTCAATTGAATACCAATGAGCTTCATCGACTTCATTTGTCAGTTTAAAATCTTCACTATCAACGACAACTGCATAATTATGCATTAATGTATTAGATGGTTGATAGTATTCATTATCATTATATGTATAATCAATTACATTTAAATTAACTTCTTCTTTAATTTCTCTAATCAATGTTTCTTTCGCATTTTCACCTTTTATAATATATCCAGCTACTAATACATTAAAATCTTTTCCATATTGTTTAATAAGCAAAATCTTATCTTTTGTAGGATTAAAGATAATTGTTGAAATAGCACTATTAAACATTGGAAAACGAAATTGTTTACAAGTTGGACAATAAGGTACAAGTCCATCTATCCCACATTCTTTTTCTATAAGTTTAGTTCCACATTCACTACAATATTTCATTATTTATCACCTACGCCATTATAACGTAAACAAATAACAACTAACAATATCAAATTTATTAGATGAAAACATAAAGCAATGATAAAAACCATTTGATAACTCTGTGTAAAATCATATAAATATCCAATTAATGTTAATGAACTGGCACTCCCTACATTTGTAAGAAAACCAATAAAAGAATAAGTTCTTGCATAATTTTCATTTCCAAAGAAATAATGTGTTAACATTGGAATTCCTACAGCACCAACTGAATAAATAGAACCAAACATGAATGAACCGATATAAAGTAACATGATTTCTTGATGAATTACACCTAAAAACAATAAACCTAAAGAAAAACAATTTGCTAGAATCATAATAATAACTGCTTTTATAGGATTTAATAAATCACTTAAAAAACCAATTAATAATTTTGTACTGATATTACCAATCATTGTAAGCGACATAAGTATTGCTCCGCTAGTAGCTGATAAATGAATACTCAAAGCAATACCTGATAAATGTTGAGAAATACCTGTAATGGATGTATGTAAAAGTGTGAATATACACATACATATAAAACTGATTGTTATTAAATTGACTTTTTTATTTTGTATTTTAATAGTATCTTTTTTTTCTTGATATCCATAAGGTAGCATTCCTTCTTCTTGAGGATTAATTTTCCAAGGAACAATTAATACTAGAAGAACTAAAATAAGGATACAACTAGCCATTAATCGATATGTCATTTGCCAACCATAACTTATAATCCATGAACTTAATAATGGGGAAAAGATAGCTCCTGCAAGACCACTAAAACTTAAAGCTAAGCTCGTTGCTAATCCGTGTTTTTCATCAAACCAATTTGTAATAATTACTGTAATAGGAACCATTCCTCCAATACCAACACCTATTCCTCGTAAAATACCTAATATATAAAATAAATACACTGATCGACTATAAGACATCATCCAAGTTGAAACACTTGATAAAAGAACTCCTATAAGAAGAATCTTTTTATAGTTATATTTTCTTATTAACTTTGACATTTTTAATGATGTCAAAGCCGTTATCAATGTGGATAATGTTGCATGCATTGCAAACGTTCCTTTTAAAACATGTAAACTTTTTGATACTGGTGTATAAAACACACCTATGGCATTTGTACATAAACCTATAGAACTTGCTGCTAAACAACACATCAAAAAAACAATCATCCAATGTTTATAACTTTTATTAATCATCATTTTTACCTCCAATAAAAATATATATGATGTACTTCTATAAAACATTAGATTTCCTAAATTAAGAAAAGGAGGATTAACCCCTCCTTGCATACTCTTGTGCTATTAAACTTGCTATAAATTGTAATTGATAAGGGTGACTATTTTGATCTTGTTTAGAATCAAAGGTAATCACATGATCAATAAAATCTGGATAACTTTCTTGTTTACTTGAAATCAACCAAATCTGTGGTTTCTTTAATCTATTCTTTAAAGTTCTAATATCAGGATAATCAAAATAACTTCCTGTATAAGAAAAGATAATTAATAAATCATCTTCATTGGTTGATGAAATATATTGTAATTGTTGCTTATAGGAAATATTTGAATAAGTTTGTTTTCCTAACATCAATAAATCACTTTGCAAATTAAAAGCAACTGCTCCTGCTTTTAATAAACCAAAGATACCTACTTGTTCATATTTTTGGATTTCTTTGCATAATGCATCTATTTGTTGTATATCTATTGATTTTTCTACCATTGTAATACTTTCTTTTACTTTTGAACTATATTCTTTTAATCTATCTTTAGCTTTAGAAGATGTAGAATATTGTTCAAAAGTCATATTTGTAGTAATCAACAATTCTCTTAGTTCATTAAAATCATTTAACCCTATTTCCTTACAAAAACGAGATATAGAACTCATTGCTACAGAACATTCCTTAGCCATCTCTTGAATACCAATATCCTTAATATCATCTAAATGATTTAATAAATACGTTGCAATTTGACTATTCGTTGAATCTTTCTTTTCACTCGCTAAAGTACTTAAAAAAACAATCGGTAACTTTCCATAAAGCATATCATCATCTACTTTCCACCAGCAAAATTATACATTAATCCTTCTTTCATTTCAGTAACATCCTTACCAAAGACTTCTAAGATTTTAAAAGCAAAAGGATAAGGTGTTGCTGGTCCTTGACTCGTTACAATATTTTGATCAAAAACAGCGACTTCATTTACAAAATCTCCACTTACAAGTTTATCTTGATAACCTGTATATCCTGTTACTTTTTTACCTTTAATGACATTGGCTTTTTCTAACACAACTGTTCCTGAACACATCGCTGCTATATATTGATGATGCTCATTAAAATATTGAACAAGTGAAATCACATCTTGATTTTCTAATAAATTTTGACCACCAGGTCTTCCTCCAGGTAAAACAAGCATATCATAGTTTTTAATTTCATCATTAAAATACTTATCTGCTTTTACATACATCCCATGCATTCCTCTTACAAATTCTTCATTAAAACTAAACGTATGACATTCTAATCCCCCTCGACGAAGTAAATCCACAATTGTTAATGTTTCTCCTTCTTCATATCCTTCAGCCATTAATACTGCAACACGTCCCATTTTATTCATCCTCCTTGACATCAAATGCATTAAAATAAACCATTCTCTTTTTAACCACTAAAGCATCTCCACCTAATAATTCTACAAGTTTATAAGCAAATCCATAAGCTGTTGCTGGTCCTCTACTTGTAACAATATTGCCATCAATGACCACTTTATCATTTAAATAAGTCCCTTGTTTTATTTTTTGATCATAGCCTTGATAAGCTGTAAATTTTTTATCAACTAATAAATTTGCTTTTTCTAAAACAATAGGTGCTGCACACATAGCACAAACATATTTACCTTTTTCATTCATTTGTTGTAAATATGAAATAAGTGTTGGGTTATTTTTCATCGCTTCTGCTCCACCATAACCCCCTGGTAAAATAACCATGTCATAATCAAGAAGTGTCTCATTTAAGATGTGATCACTTCTTACAATGATTTCATGTCCTCCTTTAACCTCTTGTTCAAAACCTACTAAATCACATTGAAGATGTGCTCTTTTTATAATATTTGCAATTGTTAGAGCTTCACCTTCTTCAAAACCTGATGCTATTATAATTGCTGCTTTTTTCATCATTATTCCTCCATTTCATCTTTACAATAATCTTTACAATGAAATGAAACAATGGATTTCCTAAATTAAGAAAAAAGCCTAAAAATTTCTTCTTAAGCTTTAAGATATTCAATAACATCTTTAGCATCTTTGGCTTCTAATAAAACTTGCATGACTTGTTTATTATCCATAACTTCATAAAGATCTTTTAAAGTATTTTTAGTTACTTGAGGTTCTTTCATATTCATAGCAATTATAAATCATTGTTTCTTTATCGCCTGTTAAATCTAATAAGATAAGATCTTTATCAATCACCATTTTCTATTCCTCCGTTCCTTACACCTATATATTAGTAAACCCCTCTATTCTTGAATATAACAAAGAATCGCAAAAAACATGCAACTCTTAGTATACTATTTTTGCAAAAAAATTACACATAAACCTGTACAAAAAAAGACTTCACTACTCAGCAAATCCTTCTTCTAATAATTCTTTTTCAATCTTTTCTTCCTCAACACCATTTGTAGAAGAAAATAAAACTCTAAATAAATATCTCGCCATGGCTCCTACAATAAACAGTTGAACAGGTAAAGCTATCATAAAACTACGACAATATGTTATCAAATAATGAGGAATAAATTGAGTATCAAAACCATAACTATGATATACACCTAAAATACTAGCAAGTGACACTTGACTGATAACCGTAAATACTTGAATCATTAAAACAATAACAATTCCTCGATCTGTTGGCTGCACAACTTTAAAAGCAAAATACTTAGCAACTTTACTTGAAATAAAATAAGCACATAAAAAAATAATCACAAACTCGATCCACATACTTTTTAAAACAATTAAAAAAGTACTATTGGTAAAAGATGATGTTGCAAGTACTGTATTGTAGAGTGTCATCACATAAACCATCATCTAAGCTGTAATAGCTGTAAAAACAATAGCTTCAAATTTTGTTTTGGGCATTTTTAATTCTTTTTTCATAAATTTCCTCCTAAAAAAATAAATGCCACCTCGCCCTCTGACAGTAGCAAGGTGACATTTAGTGTCTAGGTGTATTTTAGAGATATTTTATTTTAAAGACAAGAAAAAATATTTTTCTTGTGCATCTATCACAAAAAAACAATCAAGCTTTATTTATGCTCTATGCACAACAGTGCCTTTTTTAATTGTTTCTTCAAAGAGATGATCTTTATAACTTTATAAACCAAAATTCCTAAAATAATCAAGCATAAACAACTTAATTGATTATATCCACCCAAATAATATTCATCAGTATTTCTAACAGGATAAATATCAATTTCTATACAAATCCAAATAAGTGCTAATACTCCTCCTGATAAATAATGCCAAAATAATTTATTTTCTATTTTCTCTTTCGTCATCATCTTTCTCCTTTATTTTAAATCTTCCAATTTATGAATTATTTCTTGGGAAATAATTTGTTAAAAAGGAATTATATTATTATACTGATTCATTTTTTCAAACTAAAATAACATAATAAATAATAAAAAACTTATTATCAAAATAACTATTTTTTCTATTTTATACTCTTCTATCAATGGATTATGTGAAAATTAATTTTTTTAATTATTTTGTTTTATTTATTCAATAAAATAGTTTATAATAACCATGTTGGAAGTGTAGTGTTTGTATAGAGATTGAGCATCCTTGATGGATGCTCATCTTTTTTATACCATTTTAATAACCATGATCTACATGTTTCCATTCACCCTGTTTATTTCTTACAAGTAACCAAATCCAATCTTTATAAGTACTATTAGGATTTAAAGAACCATCTCCACCACTTCCATCAACATCAAATGTTGATGTTAAAACAATAGCTTCATCTCCACCATATTGTTGTAGTATTTCTTTAAAATAATTTTCATTATCTCCCGCATAATAAATTTCTTTTAATGTACAGCCTTTAAAATTTTCATTAAAATACTCAATAACTGTATTAATTGCTGAAGTAATATCATCATAGCTATAAATATTTGAAGTGACTTCTTTTTCTACAATATCATTTTCTTCTCTTTTTTCTATACGAACAAGCATATTGATATCTGTTTGAATAACATATTGATAAGAATCATCAATATATGCTTTATAGTTTCCTCCACTATAATGACTAGGAAGGATGACTTCTGTAAGAGGAAGTTGTTGATTCATCAAAATATCTTGTGCATGTTTAATAATTTCTATTGGGTCTTTTTCAAGAGTTGATGTAATGCTATCTGTAAAACCATATTCTTTTGAAACATATTGAATGATTTTGTTATTTTTATCATAACTAACATCAAGTCTTAAAGTTGGTTCATCTTTATCATTACTGAAATTAAAATAATTTTCTTTTTTATCTTCATAAACATAACCATTTTTCATCAATTCATCTATAACTTCTTGAGGAAGGAGTTCTTTTAATTCTTTGATTGTTTCTGATTCACTTAAAGTACTAAAACGTAAGTATTTATGTTTTGATTGCTTTAATTCAGTATTGATTTCTGTACGTTTTGCTTTCCTTTTTTGAACAAACATTTGTCCTTTTTGATTAAAAGAAAGTTCTACTTCAAAAAGTTTACTTGCTTTTGATTTATAGTTCACTTCAATTCTAAAATTATCAGAAATATCTTTTATCTTAGAGTTAAAAAGATAATCTTCTGGTTTCCAAATAACTTTTAAACCTTTTTTTGTATGATAATATTTTTTATAAAGATCATAAGAAATCGTAGTATCACTTTGATAGACTTTTCCACCTAGATGAATCTCTAAAGGATTTCCTCCTTGAACAATACGAATTGATTCAATTTCATCACTTTGTACATCTACTGTAAAATAACTTGTTGTAAGATACCCATCTAAATAATATTTTCCATCATAATTTTTTAAATCTAATTGCGATTGTTTAAAATCTGTTTTTTTAGAAAAATACTTTTCTTCATATTTCTTTTTCAATTGCACTTTATCCATTATATCGACCTGATCATGAATTAAATAATAATCCATAGGTGTTGCTTGAGTAGTAATAGAATTATAGGTTTGATTATAAGCAAGAATTTCAAATGTATCTTTTGTTTCTTTGTTTTGAATACCTAATACAAATAAAAGAACTACACAAGAAATAATCAAAATAGGTTTATAGTAATGATGTTTTTTTATAGGAATTTGTTGAAGAAGATTTTCATCAACTTGAATTTCATCATAATAATTTTTAAATGATTTATTTTTCATCAGCCTCTATCTCCTTTCTTAATTGATTTCTTGCTCGGTTTAATAAAACACGAACATTATTTTCTTTGATATGTAATAATTCTGCCATTTCTTTTGTTGAATATCCTTCATAATAAAATAAATAAAGAACTACATTATACTTTTTAGAAAGCTTATTTAAATAAGGGGTCAAATCAATTTCCTGCTTTTCAAAAATATAAGTTTGTTCATCGATTTCATCTACTTTATTATGCCAAAAAGACTTCAAAGATGTTTTACTACAATTAAGTGTTACCCTTATAAACCAAGCTTTTTCATGTTCTAAAGATTCAAAAACAGGTTTTCTTTTCATATAACGATACATCACATTTTGAAAGATATCATCTGCTTGATCTTTTTGATGACATTGGCTAAAAGCAAGACGATAAACCAGATCTTTTTCACGTTGAATGACTTCTTCCATATTTAAAACCTCCCTTCATTAGTAATACTTTTTAAAGTAGTTATTTGTTACAAAAATTATAACATTTTCATAAAAAAAATACCTTGGTATTACCAAGGTAAGTGATCTATATTAAGTTTTTCATAATTTATATTTTGACTTTGATAATAGTGGACTTGATGATTCTCATCATCAAGGATTTTAATGATATTATTTTTAAGTATGACAATCGTTACTTTTATATCACCTTTTTGACTCATAATATAAAATTCATATTGTTTTTCTTGATTATCTTGATTAATATAAGAAATTGTAGGATTATTTGATAATTCTGTTTTAATTGTTTTAATCTTTTTAAAATCATTAATATTTAAATAATCACAAAATTGAATAACTTTCTTTTGTGTCAAACCACCAGAATACATAACCACTAACGAAGCAGGTTCACGATAAGCTAAAGCCAATTGGTCACCTACATAATAATCACTGCATAATCTTTGGATGATATTATTATAATTATTTTCATATTTTTGTTGTTTTTGGACTTTATACATACCAATTAATGTAATTGCAAAAATAAAACAAACAATACTGATGATAAAAATATCTTTTCTTTTTTTCTTTCTTTTTTGAATAATATATTCATTGCTTTGAAGAAGTTCTTCATAGTCTAGTTTTAAAATAGATGTTATCTTAGCAAGTAAGGTAATATCAGGATAGCCTCTCCCAGTTTCCCTTAGTTAAAGATATGAACCCTCTTTATCAGTCTACTTTTCCAATAAATCGGTAGTATATCTCTATTTCCTGTATTCTTTCGTTCTCCTCATTCGTTGTTGCTTCGTGAATGAGTATTTTTTCTATCATTGCATTTAATAACGGTGCTGTCAGTTCCTTTGGTACGGAATACTCCTTGATTAACTCAATCCACTTTTCAGCACCTATCATATCCTGTTCCATTTTACTTAATTCTTCTCTTAGGTTGGTTATCTGCTGTTCAAGTTCTATCTGCTCTTTTTGATATTTCCCCGACAGCATGATGAAGTTTCGTTCCGTTATCTTCTCACAGGCTCTATCTTCATACATTTTTGCAAATAAACGGTCAATCTCATTTTGTCGGTTCTCGGCTTTCTTCAAGGCACTTGCCTTTTTCTTCTTTTCCCGTATTCGCTCTGCATTGCCGACTTTCTGTATCTTATGCAATACCTTTTCTTCGTCCTGCTGTACTGCCTTAGCCCAATACTGCAATCGTTCCAATACAGCTTGATACAGCACATCATAGCGGATATAGTGCATAGAACAATAACCTTTGCCAAACTGTCCGTAGAAACTACAAGAATAATAACTATACGGTGTTTTATTTGCCTTATTTGTCGCAAACCTCATAGACCAGCCACAATCCGCACACTTGACAAGCCCTGCAAATATCGGCGTTGCCTTTTCCTTTGTCTGTCTACGCCTTGATTTTATCTGCTCCTGCACACGATAGAATACATCTTTTTCAATAATCGGTTCATGCGTATCTTCCACTCGAAACCATTCACTTTCAGGCTTTCTCACTTTCTTCTTGCTCTTGAATGATACTGTGGATTGTTTGTTATGTACGCTGTTGCCGATGTATACCTCATTTTTCAATATTGCCTTGACATGAGCAATCGTCCATTCATAACGCTTGCTTTCGGGTTTCCCCTCAAAGATATGTGCAAAAGTACCGTATCTTGTAAAATTCAGCCATGCAGGTGTAGGAACTTCTTCTGCTCTTAACTGCTTTGTGATTTTTGCACTTCCGTAACCTTGATAGGCTAAAGAAAAAATTTTTTCAATAATCCATTTCGTTTCCTCATCAA
>ENA-ORTL01000266-ORTL01000266.1-human-gut-metagenome-genome-assembly--contig:-NODE-266-length-66748-cov-4.49875_pt1 | contig 66748 bp, 51 predicted proteins | sample MGYA00241916_ERZ509196 | MGnify/ENA primary metagenome ERZ509196 (study PRJEB26280, sample SAMEA2338844) | human gut metagenome | biome: human gut; feature: human-associated habitat; material: faeces...
CCTTCCCGCTGCGCTGGTATATGGGCGACGGCACCATCGTCCGCGCCGTGGCCATGATCGACGAGGACAAGATCAATAAGGACGTTCCCGATCGCGTTTACAAGTACGGCGTGTATTGATTTTGACTGCGCACTCAAGAAGACCTGCTGCATGAATGCAGCAGGTCTTTTTTCACTTCCCAGGCTCCCCCCGGAATTCTTATGAAATACCGGATGCTCCAGAACTGCTTTATCCGCCTCAGTCTGTTCCGGTACTTCCTCATGCAGTGCTCCATTATCAGCTTTATGTGTACTCTAATCCGGGTCTATCAATGTGTTTAGACTGTACTAGGTGGTACTCGAACCAACGGAGATGCCGCTCCAATACCGCCCCCACAGTTCCCGGCCCTCCTGGGTCTCTCTGGTGTGTTGTACCATGCAGGTATAGACGGGCTCCGCAGCCAGCCAGCCCCGGCGAGCCAGAGCTTATAGACAGGCTCCCAGCCCGTCATGTGTAAACTTCTCCCGGTACTTGCGAATCATCTCATCCGTAATGCCCATCTGCCTGATCAGGATTTCCGCATAGCCCATGCCATTGGGAAGCACACGGTATCTATTTTCTACCCGAATCCCGGCACATAACAGTCCGCCGGGTCCATGGGGCCGGTGGTTCGGTTCTGTTTCCCGGTCAGTTTCTCCATCGGTTCGTCATAAACGAGCCGAACCGCGGCCCGTTGTCGTACGGATAAGTTATTTTTCGGCCCAGTGTATAAAAATATCCAGAAATATTCCTCACTTAATGAGATTTAGAGTTTCTATTTAATAAATGTCTCTATATGAAATAACAAAATAGAAAGCTGAGAACAGCAAAAATATTTAGAATTTTTATTTCTCTTTTTACAGCGGAATATATCAAGTTATATAGATTGGTTCCTTAATCTCACTGAGCTATAATTTGCGACAAGAAAACTCTTCTTTGTATATATTAGGACATAAACTGCTAAAATATTCATGTTTAAACTTCTTCCACATAATAAAGGGGGAATGTAAAATTACATCCCCCTTTTTGATATGCCTGGCTCCTTATTGCACAGGTGGCAGACATCCAGTATGAATTTTTGACATGCTATAGCATCGAAAATATGATTGGCAGAAATGCAAAATATTAAATTTAGGACGCCGCCGGGACGGCAATGAACTAAAATTTTGCAATTTAAGGCAAAAAGAAAAACCCTGGAACCATTGGCTTAACAGTGATAAGGAACTAAATCACTTATCAACTGTTAGCTGACGGTTTTCGGGTGCATACGAAACTCCCGTCTGATTCCTAACAGGAATTAGGCGGGAGTTTTTCTTGTTAACAGAGCCAACATTGGAGGATAGAATTATGAAAACATTACTTTCCTGTGAATTTAACGTGGATACCGGCTACGTTGAACTAAGATATTCTGACAGCAACATGATTTCCATTAACTGTACCGCTGTTGAGGATGAGGTGGCAAATAGCCGTTTCCAGCGGTCTGAACTGGACTGGCTCATCTACAACGATCCGCTGTCCTATGCGGAATTGATTTTGAATGGCAATCCGGAAGAATATCTGCGAACCGTAACGGAGGCCCCACAGTTAGATTTCGATTGATAAGCAAAGCCGCCAGAGGCACGTTCATAAGATGCTGCTTCTGACGGCTTTTCACATATAGAATTTGCAGATTTTTCATTGATGCTATTAGTTGTTTGCCTGATTTTGGGCTTAAAGGCATCACTAAAGAACTGTTTTCTGAAAGAGGGATTGTTCCAAAAAGATCAATCATGCATTGCACACTGTTTACCACCGCTTCATAAGCTGCTCGTTCACTTTCGTTACGGACATTCTGCTCAATAAATTGCTATCATTAAAACGCCTAATGAAATTTAAAGGTTTATCTCTCAATAATCGACTTCAACAATGCCAGTATATATTGATAATCCTCGTTTTTGGTTTTTATAAAGGATGTTGTCAGAATGGAGATTAAGTTTCCGAAATCATATCCCGTACTATCCGCAACAGCTTTTAGCTTTGCCTTAGAATCATCAATACTATCAACTGGCGGCAAATCGCCACATATAGCCTGTAACTTATCGGAATTGAATATCAAATCTTCTGGAATCAATTTAGGCAAGAAACGCACATTATCTCTAAAGAATTCAAGGTATTCTACCAAAAGTGTTTTTTCTTGATCTTCATTTTTTCTACCACTTTTACTATTTGCATCCATGCCCCATGCAATTGAATCCGCCTTAACTCCGACAACCTCCCTCAAAACATCCTTATAGTATATTAGTGTTTTATCCTTTTCTAAAACTTCAGAAAAATCCGGTATTTCCGTAGTAGGCTTTTGATCACCGTCAAAGATAATAAACCTATTTGTTATATGTGTTTTGGCATATGTAAAGATGGTATGTACTTTAAGGTTGTCAGCTCCTCCCGGAAAATAATCAACTTGAATATGTTCTCCTAATGATTCTGCAATTATGATGCCATCCAAAATACGCTTCGCCATCAAGTCTTCTACGATAATATGCTTTTTTGTTATTCCTTCTTCTATTTCTGTAAATGCGTACTGATAATTAAGATTCCCTTCGGCGATAATTTGGTCATCAAACCGTCTTAGACATACTATGGCTTTGGCTGGAAGATTCTCAACAATACTTGCTGAGTGAGTGGTCATAATTACTTGAAGTTTCTTCTTTTTTATGATTGTCAGAAGGCACTGCATAAATCTTTTCTGAGCACCCGGATGCAAAGACACTTCTGGCTCATCTAATAGCAACAGAGCATTTTCTGGCAAGCGAGAAATTTTGTCAAGCATTAAAGCAACAAGGAATTCACCGCTTCCAGCATTATATTCGGAATAAGCAATGCCATCGGAAAAGATAACATTCGTCGCCCATGTTCCACTGAAATATTTATGCTCAATAACTCGCACTTCTTCTAAATTAAGTTGAAGGACCTCGTTCACCAACTTGACTGTTTCAGCGCTTAATAACCGTTCCTTTTTCTTGCCAGACTCTTTTTGTTTGTTTTGAAGAACCTTTCTGGATTGCCTAATCACATAATCGACTTTTTTCGCTTGCTTTGGATTTTTCCCAATATCATCATATAGGAAACTTTTCTCAAATGCACCGATCAGAGTTTTCGGATTCAAGTAGATAATTTTCAAGGTTCTCGGAATTTGACCTTGTATATTCCATTTATTTACTCCAACATGTTTACAATCAACTTCTGATTCAAAAAAATGATAGGAAAACGAGGCATTTTCCATTCCTCCGTCATCGATTGCAGTTTCAAAAAATATCTCCTCTGGACTGCTGCAATTAACCAATGTTTGAATCATCTTCATGATGGTTGTTTTTCCGCTTCCATTTTTACCGACCAGAACAGTTAACGGGAACAAGAAATCTATTGTCGTTTCAGGCTCAAAACGTCGGAAAGAATGCACGGTCAACGATGTTAAGCTGGTTTTTATCGCATGATGCTCTAACATCTTTTCTATGGTCTGAATCGTCTTGGAAATATTATCCATTCAATCACACTCCTTCCGGATTGTTCTCCTTTATCAAAGCTGTTACTTTGCCATATATCCGAATTGCTCAAGTCTCTCCCGGCACATTCTGCGTTCTTCATCAGTAAATAATTCTGCATATTCATGCTTTAGAACATGGGCCTCTACGGATAAATCTAATCGCCCATTCTCCCACAGAGTGGTGAATCCATCCGTGCCGCCGGGTTTACTTATCAGCTGCTTTGCCGCAGCTAATCCACCCTTAGCGCCCAACATTTGAAGAAAGCGACTGGCGTTATAACCACATTCTTTCTTAGCGGTCATATAAATATCTATCATTTCCTGTTCAAAGCGTTTTTCCAACATTGTCATATGGCATCTCCTATTTAAACATCTCGTCGTTCCAAACCAAACGCACCAGCTGTACCAGCAATGCAACTCTCTCCGTAATTTCAGCCTTGCCAAACTGATCGTAGGCTTTGAAATTCAAGCCGTTATCAGCAATAAATTTCTTGAACTTCGGATTGTTTTGGTATGCGAGCTGACCCAAAGACTCAGTGTAGATATTACCTTCATTGGAACAATATTTACTCAGCTTATAACCGTAGCGAGAGTCATTCAAGCTGGCATTGATACTCTTATGCAGCAATAATAATGCACCCACGCTATTTCTCCAGCGTCTGAAATCTTCCTGATCTGCATACTCATCAGTAAACCACTCATAGTGGTCAGTGATGATATGCTCGATTTCAAACGGATTTTTAGTTTGAGTATTCATGTAGTTGCAGTAGTTGGACGCAACGCCAGTGCTTTCTTCGATAAATCCGGTAACACGGGCCAGAATGTTTTTGATGTACTTCTTAGTAAAACTGTTCAGTCCCAAATCCGGCAACGCCACTTCCGGCTTAAAATCGAGATTATCGTATTGCTGCTGCAACTTCTGCTTTAGTGTTGCAACATTGCACATGCGAATGTCCTTTGTCACATTGAACACGAAATTCTTAATGGTACTATAATCCACGGAACGATAATGGGTTACTCTGGATACAATAAGAATATCGATAAATCTTGCTGTCAGGTTGATTTTCTCAATAATTACAGGCCACGGATCTTCGTAGCAAATAGGCGCAAGAAGCAACTGTGGCTGTAAAGTAAAGTTCACCTGAGCATTGTAGTACACATATTTTGTTTCTTCTGCAAAAACAGTTTCAGCCTGACGAATGCGCTGGTAAACCTCAGCAAATTTGGCAAATTTCTTTATAAACAGTTCGAAATCCGCAGAGGAGTCCAATCCCAACTTATCACGCTCATCACGGACCCACTTGTGGAACGAGCCACCGATGATATCAAAATCCTTGTTAACCGCACCAGCTTTGGTTTCACGGATGGTTTCAGCGTAATGCGCACGGAGCCATGCCTTAATAAAGGTCTCGTCTCCTTTATCATCGTCCTTTTTCAGAATGAGGACCATGTCTTTCCACACGCCATTCATCTTTTCACGAACGGCATCGTCCCTGATTTCAGACAGAATGTAACCTTTCAGCATCTCTGTAGATGTCAGGCTCAAACCACGGTCATTCATGGTTACGAACACTTTATGAGCGTCCTGTTCTGTAGTGGCCACGATTTCAATAAAGAATACCTTCTCTGCAAGCCAATCACAGAAGTGCAAAAGCATATCATCTGTAATATCTGCCGGGAACACATCAACGATATCCGTGTAGCGACCATACAGATTTCGCACGGATTCGCCGCAGTTCGTCATATCAAAATCATTGTTGTTAAAGATAGCCTCCATACACTCCTGACGGTCATCTACATTGATGTTAAAGGATTTCGTACCAAAAGACTCCGAAAAAATCATAGTCTCGATCATGTTGTAGCTCTGACCGATTTTCTTCAAGCGATTGTTCAAATACATCAGCAGCAATGTCAAAGACGAAAAGCGCTGCTGGCCATCGATAATAGCATTCTCACGTCCAGCTAAAACGATGGACCCCATAAAATATGCGCCATAATCCGCTACAGCCGGACGAGAATCACCCGGCTTATAGTTATCCAGAAATTCAGAGGTAAGGTCGTCGATAAGCTCTTCGATATGCTTACGCTGCCACATATACTCTCTCTGATAATAGTGGATGGAGTATTTCGTATTTTGCAATAATTGTTTTAGATTCTTCGGTGAACCTTCTATCTTTTTCATCGGTGTTCTCCTTGTATTATTCTTCGTCTTCAAAAAGTTCAACATCGATTTCTTCGGAATCCACTATTCCTATTGGGTATTCACGAATCCATCCAGTAATATGAAGAGTTTTGCCGCAGTACGGGCATTCGCAATCAGTATCGCTATCAAAGCTGTATACAGCATCAGGACCCATACCGTTTTCCTTTTCAAAACTACTTACATCTTGGAGATATTCTTCTAAATCGACTTCAAACTCAATCCCACAATCCGGGCATTCGATAGTTCTGATAAACGAAAGCTTCCAATTTTCCGGATCGTCTTCGTTGTCGGTGAATAATCCGGGAGCATTATATTTAATATCGGCAGCTTCCATTTCTACGCTTGTGTTACCACACGATAGCAGTTCGTTCTTCAGTCTTAACCTTCCGGTACTACCATCTTCTTCGACAAACTCACGATGGTCACGAATGAACGTTGCAGCTTCACGAGAGAAGCCGTTTCTCTGCAGCAGTATGGTCAATGGATTGGTGGTACCAAACTCCACATACTCATACCAATTGTTTTCGAATTCGGTCACATTGTGAATCTTTTTATACTCATTCGAAAATCGCAGAAAGTAGTTAGAAATACTAAATAAGATAATATTTTCAATAACTTCCAGCGTTTCTGCAAAAACGACGTTTCGGTGTTCCTTGGAACGGTCGTTATATGTAGTCGGCGGTTGATACATGGACACACGGAAATTTTCCGGATGATCTCTGCGATATTCTATGGCCTTCTTCATAATAAAACTAAGGCCCGTTCCCTCCATCCACTGACAGAGAATTACAGCATACCATCTACGCAATGACTCCTTGCCAAGGGAAGATCTTTCATAGGTGTCCCACTCAAAAATAGTGGCGAGCTTGTTTAGAAACTCAATGACATCAGCATATCTGAAGCCGCCGTTGATGCACGGAGGATATTCCAATCCGCCTCTAATGGCCTTTATAAGCCTTTTTGTCTGGTCGACCGAAGTGTTAATGTCATCATCAGGTAACGTTGGAGAATCCGAAAACTTCGCCCTAATGTCATTCTCATCAGCGACAGACAGCAGATCAGAAAACTCCCTGCGGACAAGGCTGTCTCTGTCTTCCATGATATCCCTGAGCAAAATCAATCCGAATTTGCGCATCATAACATATGACTCTTCTGATTGAAGGGCCTCACCCTCTGCATTCACTCGCTGTGGGATGACAGAACTTCCACTTTTTAAGATATCGACAACATATTGCTTCTCTACTTTTTTCATGACTTTTGGATTTGTCGTTATAGAAAGTTCCTGCTCCGGTACCGGTGTTTGCAGCATTTCGATATAATCTTCCGGCTTTACAGATTTTTCTTCGGAAACGAAAAACACATTTCCGTATAGATTGTAGCTGATTCGACCTACACGGCCTATCAAATTTCTGAAATCAACCGGACTCATTGCACTACGGAAAATCTTATTATCAGTAATGAATAGGTTATCCGCCGGTAAATTGACACCTTCTAGCAAGGTGCTTGTGCAAAACATTGTAGTAATTTTTCCAGACTGGAAAAGCGTCTCTATTCTTGTTCTTATAGAGGCGGGCAAATAACCAATATGGTATGCTACGCCTTTTTTGATCATCCCTGCCAGATAATAATCGCCATGAACTTCCCGTGTAATATCACGTGATAAAGCATCAAGCTCTGGATCGTGTTTCTCCAACACTCCCTGCGAGTCAGCAAAATCTCTCGCCGCAGCGATTGCCTTTGAACGACCGTTGTAATACACGATAGTCTGCGATCTTTCATTCTCTGGTAAACGCATATTCTTTGCTTCAAAATAAAGCAACATAGTTTTCAAGGATGTATTTGCTGCTTTTATATCAGCGACCTTTATAACCGATTGCGTATGTTCATTATAAACGCTAACCTTCTGGCCCAATAAATCAAGCAAAAACTTCACTTGTATAACCGGTGAATACGTGGAGGCCAGCTTGCTCTCGTCGTTGTTCTCGATTACATCATTCATCAAACGCAAATATACCTGTGGATTAGGTATATTCGGAGAAGCGAAAATGAAATGTGGCTTCTTAGGCCGCTTCAGCAGCATGTCGACCACTTTGTAATAGAATGGGCCACGGCTGTTTTTACCTGAGAGCTTGTGTGCCTCATCCAAAAACAAGTAATCAATTTGCAGCTCCGGCCTGCTGATAAGCAAGTAAAGCAAACGCTCTGGCGTTAGCACAAAAATATAGTTGTGATTTTCTTCCAACGCTATGTCGCTTGCTGCGCTGACAACACGGTAGTTTCGCTTTTCCAGATTGTCATTTAAATCATTTATAATGCTGCTACGAACTTCGTTTATCAAAGCCTTTGTCGGAACAATCAGCGCATAATTTTTCTGAGCGCCCTGAAGGATGATCTCATCCTTAATGAACATGCGCATGATAAACGATTTACCCATTGAAGTAGGCCCAGAATAACTAAAGCATGGGTCATCCAAATGGTCATAGGCAATTTTTTGTTCGCTAAAAAATTTCTTATCTGTGTCTGCCGGTATTGTAAGGTAATCACTTCTATATTGCGCAAAAACACGCTCAAATGTAGAAATGTCCTTGTAGTCAGCATTAATCTTCTGCAAGCCTCTATGGTTTCCAACGCTGGAGAACACAGAGCCTGCATATAATTTGACCAAAGAATTATCCGGGTACAGTTCGTTCAAAAGAACAATAATCTCCTGCGCCCACATTTTATGTCTGGCACTGGCTTCCGGATGATTTGACTTGGACAGCAGATCTGCAAAGCGCAGTGCGTCCAAGAGGTCAAATTCTTTAACTTTTCCTTTCGCTTCAAGCTGAAATAGGCGCAACGCATAATTAAAAAGTATCTTCTCATGAATTTCGTTTAGATACTCGTTGCTATCGATGTCAACGAATATGGCGTCGCCTAATTTTTTCTTTTCTTCGCTCATATCAAGGCAACATCTCCTTCCAGCACCGCCTCCATGATGGATTTCTTTTCTTCCTCGGCATCGTTAAAAGGTAGTACATAAATATAAAACGAGTGCATTCCCAAGCCGCAATCCTGAATCTTCTGGAGAATATACGGAATATAACGCTTTATGTCAGCCTGCATTTTCTGTTCGGCAAGTTCCTCGCATTCGTGAACCGGATAGTCTTTACCAAGGCCCAAAGTGTATCCAAGGAACACGCCATACGATGTGTTGTATCTATTGGTTTTTGAAGGATTCGGAACAAGAATATCTTTCACAAGTGCAGCTTCTTCATCTGTAGCCATGCGTTCAAAAATAAGCTGATTGGCCATGTGAATTTCCTGTACCTCGTGCTGTTCGATACGGCAAATTTTCTCGAAAGCACCGTCAATGGCATAACCGAGGTCACCGACAATATTAGAAGAGCCAAACACTACTTGATGGTACGGGCGTCCTGACACACCACTGGTTAAAAGATGAATGCTGTCAGCGATGCTGTCATACTGCTTTCCGTCAGTGCTAATTTCGACTCTGCTCATCAATTTCGGTGCATGGAGCTTTTCTTCCATGAAAGTGTAATTTAGCACCTCGCCCAATTCGCCACCAGTACCCTGAACATCAGCACCGCCGTTTTTCTTAATCACACGCAACGCCTGCGATACAACAGCATCTCTATTTCCGGCCTGACTGAACTTTTCGAGCTTTGCTCTGGAAAACACATAGTCTCCCATGCTCATATACAGATAAGCCTTCAAATCCTCCACATTGATTTTGTTATTACGAATTACAAGGTGAAAAAGGCGCAGTTCTCCCTCGGTGGTCCAGCTAACCGTTTCCGGCTGCTGAACTTCCTGAAAGACCGAATCGAAGTCACCATGTGTTAATGTTTTCGATAGCGCTTCTGCCATACTGCGCCTCCTCACCCTAAATTATTTCTTGTCCGTTCCGTAAGGAGCCGTTTCTTCAGCAACCTTACTTGCCGGAGCTTGATAATCTGAATAGTTTATTGTTTTCTTTGCACCTTGCTTTTTGCCCTGTGGCTCATAGGTCATATTAAATACCAAATCAGAGAGCCACTTCTTGAAGGACGGATTGTCTTGGAACTGCTTAAACAGCTCCATATTGTCCGCCATGATTGCAAAGATGACCTGCTGCAACGCACGTTCACTTTCCATACGGGCATTCTGCTCATCGGAATTCTTCATTGCATTTTGATATCGCTCATCCTTAGCCACCATATCTGGAATTTCAAGAATCTGTCGGCGGACATTATCTGCATCATTCCAGTTGATGTTGCCAAACATATCATTGAAGTCGTTCAGAATAATAGACAGCAGGTCCATTTCTGGATTGACGATATGTCCGGTCTTACCAGCCGGTACCGGAGGCACCTCAGAATCCGCATCTTCCAGCTTAATAGACATACACTCCTGTGCTTCCAGACGGTAGCTATCCAAATCAATAACGTCAAGAATGCCTTCGGAGAAGTCATCGTCACGAGGCGACGGCAGCTTCGGAATCAGCAGATTCAGAAAAATAGAGAGACGCTCCCAATCTGCATTTCCATAAGGAAGAATTGCGCCAAGGAAACCGTATGTACGGCAGAATGCCTTAGCAGCACTCTTAAACTTAATCTGATCTTCTGTGTCAAGGTCCTTATAAATAGCTGCACAAGCATCCAGAATCGGATCGAGTCTATCACGCTCTGCGCCATTCAAATACAGGTCAACCAGCTTCTCAACGTGGGTCTCAGAATAAACCTGATAATCTTCCATCGTTGCGATTAGATCATACAGTTTGTTCGGGTCCGTTTCACCGGAAAGCAAAGTGGTCCTGTAATATCTCGAAAATGCCTCTTCAATCATTGCAGGCTTATTGAAGAAGTCTAATACGAAAGTATCGTGCTTCTGCGGATGGCAACGGTTAAGACGAGATAAAGTCTGTACGGCACGAATGTCGTACAACATTTTGTCCACATACATCGTATGCAGCAGAGGCTCGTCAAAGCCGGTCTGGAACATATCCGCAACAATCAACAGACGATATGGATCGGTCTTAAAGGTGGCTGGAATCTTAGCGTCCGGGAAACCGTTGATAGCTGCAGAAGTCAATGCAGGCTCCTGTCCCTGATACTTGTGTTCTCCAGAGAATGCCACGATTGCCTTGTAAGGGCTATGCCTGTTTGCAAGGCACTTATTGATTGCATAGTAGTATTCGATACAGCGAGGAATGCTGGAGCTGACCACCATAGCACGGGCCTGTCCACCAATTTTTCCTTTAGCGATGACCTGCTCGTGGAAATGCTCAACCATCATTTCTGCTTTTTGAGCAATGGTATAAGAATCACTTTCTACAAAGGAACGCAGCTTCTTTTGCGCTCTCTTCTTATCGAACATCGGGTCATCTTGCACCGTTTTCATAAGTTTGTAGTAGCTGGCAATCGGTGTGTAGTATTTCAGCACATCAAGAATAAAGCCTTCCTGAATAGCCTGCTTCATTGTATATACGTGGAATGGGCGATGTTTCACATCGTCGCCATCCTGATACGGAACACCAAATGTCTCCAGCGTTTTATTTTTCGGAGTAGCCGTGAAAGCAAAATAGCTGGCATTTGTCAGCAGCTTACGGCCTTCCATCATTGCATTGATTTTATCCTCGTTATCCATCTCATCTTCGGAGGCAAGGCCGGAAAGGGCCAAGTTCATCTGCGCAGAGTTACGTCCACTCTGGCCGGAATGAGCCTCGTCGATGATAACTGCAAAACGATTCTGCTTATGGGACGCACCGATGTCCGGCACGACATAAGGGAACTTCTCAATTGTTGTGATAATGATTCGCTTTCCGTCTTGGATTGCCTTGCGCAAATCGCCAGAATGTTCAGCCCAAGCCACCGTATTTGCCACCTGCATAAACTGCTTGATGTTATCACGGATCTGCTTGTCCAGAATACGGCGGTCGGTAACAACCAGCACGGAGTCAATCATCGGATGACCGTCCTGCTCCAATCCAATCAGCTGATGGGCCAGCCAAGAGATAGAATTGGACTTACCGGAGCCAGCACTGTGCTGAATCAGGTAACGCTTGCCGATGCCATTTTCCTTTACGTCAGCCAGCAATTTTTCTACGCAATCCAGCTGGTGATAACGAGGGAATATCTGCTTTACAGACTTCTTCTTGGTTTCCGGGTCCTCTTCAACAACAACCTGTGCGTAGTTTTCAATAATGCGACTGAGCTTCAACTTGGCAAGAATGTCCTTCCAAAGATAGTCTGTCATCAGGCCATCTGGATTCGGAGGATTACCAGCACCATCATTGTAGCCTTTATCAAAAGGCAGGAACCAGCTGCTCTTACCGTCCAGCTTTGTGCAGAATTTGATTCGTGCATCGTCAACGGCAAAATGCACCATGCAGCGCTTGAATTGGAACAGTAGCTCTCTTGGGTCACGGTCGGTCTTATACTGTTCAACCGCATCGTCCACATCCTGCTTTGTAAGCTGATTCTTCAGTTCAAAGGTGATGACCGGTAGGCCGTTGATGAACAAACAGATGTCAAGTGCCAGACGGGTAGCGTCCATAGAATACTGCAGCTGTCTGGTGACACTGAAAATATTCTTCTCAAACATCTCCTTGGCCTTGGTATTATTCTCGGTCGGTGTCAGATAGAACATGATGAGATTTGCCGGATAGATTTTTACGCCATTGCGCAGAACATCAATAATGCCTCGCTTCGCAATCTCACCCTGCAGACGGTTTAAGAACTGCTTCTTTTTCAGCGCAGATTTGAAAACGCCTAACTTCTCAAGGGCATCAGGCTGCGTGTCCTGCAAAAATCTAAACAGGCGTGTTTCGTCCACAGCGTACTCACGGTTATAGTCAGCATTCGTACCTTGTTCATAACCGTTTTGTTCTACCATCCATTTTACGATAAGGGCCTCAAGACCACTTTCCTTTGTGTTGGTAAATGCCATGTTTTACACCTCCTCGTCAGATGCATCATCCTCATCGTCATCTGCATCTTCTGTTTCTCCAAGCTCCTCTTCGAACTCATAATCAGGAATTTCAACATTTCTCACATCGATTTTCCCGGTTACGACATCTGCAATCAGCTTTGCTTTATATTCTTCAAGAGTTTTTATTTCTTCTTGTAATTTTTCGATCAGGGCATCATATTTCGGCATAGCAGAACGAACATGCTCTACAATCGCAATCTGCTCCTCAGCAGGCGGAATAATAAAAGGAATTTCCTTCATCTTATCCATTTGCAAATCCCACTGGCCTACACGAATTCCGTCAGAAGCCTGTGCAAAGAAATTCACATATACCTTGCTGCGAATAGCAAAATGGAAATATTCCAGATTATCAAAGTTGACATCAAAGATGAAATATGCCGGACTAACGATTCCTGTATAATCAGAAATGCCGTAGGAGCCTTGCCATGCTTTCATCTTATTCATAGCAAATTGGCCCTTGCGTACAACTTTGTATCCGCTGAGATCATCTGGTATATAATTGTGGTTTTCTTCTTTGCTTTCAACATTTCTAACAATAACACCCTGTTCACGGGTAACCGACAAAAGCGGAAGTTCGGGATGATTTTTCACACTCACAGGACTAAGAATCCGTCTCAGCTTTATCATCGTCCAATGAGCAGGAATATCGCCGAGCCACTTAACTCCACTATATTTCATCGGAACATCAGGACTGATGCCGTGGATAACCGCATCGCTAACCAACGAATGCTTTAATCGAGTCACTTCTTTGATTTCTTTCTTTTTAACGTTAATCAGCTTATTGAAAGTAGATACTTTCCAGTCAAGAAATCTCACAATGGCTTTCTGCTCATCAATAGATGGCACCAAAACAGAAACTCTCTTTAATGCTGGCCAGTAAATATTTCTTTGAATAGAGCCAACGCTTTTTGAATTTATCAAATACTGATCAACCATTATCCTGCTTCGGAGCAGATAATTAGCATATTCCGATATCAATGTGTCGTCCATTTGCAATACAACATAGGCTGGGCTGACAATTCCCGTATGCCTTGAAACTCCAACAGAGCCTCTCCAAGCCTGCTGATTATTCAGAACAAAGTCTCCAGCATCTACCCTTTGATACTTCGACAAATCAGCGCTTGTTGCATTTGTACGTCTTTCTGTTCGAGTAGAAAATGGCACTACACCTTCATCCAAATACACGGATAAAAGTTGTAAATCCGTGCAATTGCAAATTGATTTTTCCTTTGCTATTGCATATAAAGGAAGTACTTTCCAATGTGAGGGTATACTTATATCCCATAAATGAGGAACTGATTTATATTCACTATATGTCATCATAAATCACCCTCCAATTATTTCAGCTAACATACCATCCACATCAGCTTCAAGTCGTACTAATTTCTGTTTAATAGCATGAACATCACTTAATTCGATTGGCTTATAAAAATATTTTGTGAAGCTCACTTCATATCCAATCTGCGTTTTCTTTTCATCAACCCAAGCATCAGGTGCGTATGGATGGACTTCGTTCTTAATAAAGCCATCAATGCCTCCGTCATAGGTGAAAGGAATATTTTCTGTATCACGCAGATCCGCATCGGCTTCACCCATCACAGGCTGGGCCGTAGCATCTTTTTCAGTAATAAGAGGACGGATTTTCTTCAACAAAGCCGCCTTCAGCTTAGTTGCCTTTGCAAAGGCCGCCCAATCATCCAACGGAACAGTTTTGGCTGCACACGCAATCGCTTTCTTTGCCTCTTCGTATTCGTTTGCATTTTTGAAGATGTTACCGGGAAGCTCACGTTCAGGGAACACTCTCAAGCGCAGAGGCCTCTCTACTGTCACAGTCCAATAAGCAAATTCATTATTATCGAAAATCATGCTGACATCACTTTCCTCCATATCAAGGAAAATGCGCATAATCTCTTTACGGATTTCAGGTGTAAATTCACAATTCTTCTTACCCATATTTTTGCGGAGTGGCGACTTCATACCTGTAGCATCGATCAATTGCACCTTACCCACACGACGAGCTTCTTTTTTGTTTGAAAGTACCCATATAAATGTTCCGATGCCGGTATTGTAGAACATATTCTCAGGAAGTGCAATGATTGCCTCCACCAAGTCGTTCTCGATTAAATAACGACGGGCATTGCTTTCTCCGCTTCCTGCATCGCCGGTAAAAATTGATGATCCGTTATGTACTTCAGCGATACGGCTTCCCAAAGGAGTATCCTTCTTCATCTTGGCGACATTATTCAAAAGGAATAGTAACTGTCCATCACTCACTCTCGGTATCATGGACAGCGGTGTGCCATCTTCCAGATAAGCGTTGAAGCGGCTATCAAGAATATCTTTCTTGCCACCCATCTTTTCAGCATCAACTTTCCAGCTCTTTCCGTAAGGTGGATTCGCCAACATGAAGTCAAATTGACGAGTTGCATGGCCGTCCGCAGAAAGTGTAGACCCATAAGCAATGTGATCTGCTTGGTCACCGTCACCCTTCAAAAGCATATCTGCCTTGCAAATCGCATAAGTTTCCGGCTGTACTTCCTGACCAAACAAATGAATAGATACTTCTTTGCCACGGCGGTTTGCCAACGTCAAAAGTCTATCTTGTGCAACAGTTAGCATGCCTCCCGTACCGCATGCTCCATCATAACAAGAATATGTAGCATCCATAATTTGATCGCCAACAGGCACCAAAATAAGGTCGGCCATCAAATCTACAACATCACGAGGTGTCCAGTGTTCACCAGCCTCTTCGTTGTTTGCCTCATTGAATCTTCTAACCAGTTCTTCAAAAACAGTGCCCATGCCGTGGTTATCCAAAGCAGGCAGCTTAATTTGCGTTTTTGTATCATCTCTGTAAACAGGATTAGGACTAAGGTTGATATCAGGAGAAATAAACTTCTCAATGACAGCACCAAGGATATCAGCTTCGATCATTGTGTCAATCTGATTTCTGAACTGGAACTTTGCCAAAATTTCCTGCACATTAGGAGAGAAGCCATCAAGATACGCTTCAAAATCCGCCTTCAACGTCTGTTTCTTTGCACGGCTGGTAAGGTCACGCAGACGGAAAGGCGAAGCATTACAAAACGCCTGTCCAGTAGCATTGCAGAGTGCAGGCCACTGATTTGTGATACCCGCATCATCCAGCATTTTCTTCATTTCCAGAACTGCCGGTTTGGTATCCTCCAGCATGGCATCCAAACGGCGAATAACGGTCATCGGCAGAATAACATCACGATACTTGCCACGAACATAAATATCTCTCAGGCAGTCGTCTGCGATTCCCCATATAAAATTAACAATTGCATTATGCACTTGATTATCCATAATTTTTCGTTCCTTTCTGATTTGTATGAGCAGCTACTTGCACTGCGCCATACTAATTAAATCATATATACTGTCCGATATTTGGGACTTATTCTTCATTTTTTGCATTGTCTGCAGCACCACCGGAGCGAATCCATTCATCCACTTCGGACAGTTTAAACTTCCACAGACGTCCAACCTTGTAAGCAGGCATATTTCTTTTGGCAATCCACTGCAGGATTGTTTCACGGCCTACACCAAGATGTTCCTGCACTTCTTTTAAGGTTACCCATTTTTCTACTACTTGCTCGTTCACGCTATTTCCCTCCATACTTACGTGCGTTTGAATTTAGCATCGATTGTTACTGAAAATAATGAATCTCTTTTCGGGAAGCAGTTTTCTCCATCGGAGTCCTGCATCTCCCAAAAACAATGAAAAACTCCATCAAAGCCACGGCCATCAAAGGTCGTGGTTATTTTTACGCTTTCTTGCGGTTTGACGGTCGGAATTGGAATTTCTGAAGGCGCAGCCTCCGGTCTATCCTTCGGGCCACGACGATACACAAGTTTTCTGCCTACCCATGTAACCTTGCCAGTATTCATAATCGACCACGTGTGACTCACGGTCTGGTGGCTCTGAATCTTATATGTTGGATTTGTGCCTACATACACATCGTCACCCGGATACAGAGGCTTAAAGACCGATACCGTCGTTTCATTATTTGGCGGCGCAGCTTTGGCCTCCTGATATGCAGCTAATATAAGGTCGTCAGCTTCTTCGTCATCACCGCAATCAATCAGTGCCTTCATCTGCAGCGCTAAGGCTGTGGAGAGGGCTTTTTTATTTGGCTCATTCTTTTCAGGTACGTTAAACGCCAGCAACACATCCATGACTTTGTTGTCATCGATATTCTCATAAAAGAAGTCTTCCAGCGTTTTTTGATTGTCATGTCCTCGAAGATCAGATTTCTGGGCATTTACAAAAACTTTATCTCCGCTGTACAACTGTCTTTTATAGCTGACAGATATATACGCAGTTCCACCTGCTGCCTTAAACAATCCATCCATGAAATTCTCTCGATTAGTGATTGTGGGACAGGATGGATATATCCCTTTACAAAAATCTGTAAGAACCACTGCGTCACCTCATTTCTCCATGCTGCAAGTCGCAGCTACACTTATACATTTTCTATTATATCACATAAATTCACAAAAACAATCATTCAAAGGCAACAAAAGTTCTAACAAGTTGTAAACTAACTAAAACTCACTCCTCAAAAAGTGTTATTCGAAGTGTTAAAAGTGTTATTTTGCCTGCCTCTGGCCTTATTTGAAGTGTTATTGCCGACTGGTATCCTTTTAGCAGATCGATGAAAGGCAGGTGAAATTCATGAAATTATCCAAGAGAGACTGGATCATCAACATCGAGAATGCCGCTTCCAGAGTGGCAGCCGAGTACGGCAAAGCCGTGGTTGATTCTGTGTTCCGTCGTTACGGCGCTCACAGTCTCAGCGATTTAGCCTCTTGCTACTACAGCGAAGTTTTCGCCGATTTAGAGCAGATCGCCAACGACTAAAACAAAAAACGTCCTGAGCAAGACGTTAAACTACTTTCTCCGAAATCAGCTCACCTTCTTCGTGGCCACGAGGTGTGTTCGCAGCTGATGGACGAGAGAACTTTAATATAGAGTGCCAGCTTGCGAACGGCTGGTCACCGGAATGAAGCGGAGAAATCCGCATGAAATGATTACATAGCTTGTTTGATCAAACGGAAAGGAATATATCATGTATAAGCATTACTATATTAACAACAACCAGACCTCAAATCCCGGTATTCATCACGAGATTCACACGAAAGAGCACGCTGCACAGCTTGGCATTCGTAGCACACAGTATGTAGATTACTATGCAAACGAGGTTGAGGCTGTTGCTCAAGCGAAGAAAATCTATTCCGATGCGGACGGTTGTGCAATCTGCTGTCCCGATGCACATAGGGGGTGATTCTATGGCTCGTTCTTCTCATCATGTCGTTCACAATCCCAATGGCGGCTGGGATGTAAAACGTGGCGGGGCTCAGCGCTCCAGCGGCCACTATTCGACTAAACAAGAAGCCGTAAATGCTGGCAGACAAATCAGCCGCAATCAGGGTACAGAGTTCGTAATTCATGGCATGAATGGACGGATTCAATCCTCAGACAGTCATGGCAGAGATCCTTATCCGCCAAAAGGATAAGTTGGGGAGGTGAAAAATATGGCTGTACATCATGGTGGCAAGGTAGGTAAAGCCGGGAAAACTCTGGCATCCAAAAGTTCTTCCAAGGCCGCAAAAAGCAAAGCAGGAAAGACTTTGGCAAACCACAAAGCAGAATCCCACTGATGGAAAGGAGCCTGTGCAATTGCACAGGCTCCTATTCACATATCAAAGAGGTTTCTTTATATAATTTATCAGAATCACCGCTCAAAAAGTATCGAATCGCTTTTCTTGCAAATTTCTTGCCTACTATTGTATCCCACGCTGCTAACTGGATAATCTCCGCTGTTCCAGACTCAAAGTCAAACGAAATCTCACCCCATTCGCCGTCGTTGTCCACCTGATACAGGTAGACAGCGGCGGCGATTTTCTTTTTGCGTTTGGTCTGGGATTTACGTTTTAGGCGAATTACGTGAAGCACTCCGGCTTCTGCCAGCAGACAGGCCAAATGCTCTACGGCTTTACGATAGGCCCGTTCTGCGCCGCTGGCTGTGCTGCCCTCAAAGAGGACTGCCAGCTTTTCAAAGGTCAACCGGGTACTGATGGGGCTGACCCGTCCACAGGTCATACAGATGGCGTTTCTCTTTTCCAAAAGGGTCTGTTCCCGGTAATTCAGCTTTTCAAACGCTTCTCGGACAGTTTCAGCCTGGATGCCGTTCCATAGAATCTCCGCATAGTCCCAATGGTCATCCCGGCTGACATCCTCGCCGGTTTCTTCGCTGTCCTCATCCTGAATGGTCTGATAAAACGGAACACGGCTTCGGTTTTGCTTGGCCAACGCCAAAAACTTCGCTGCGGTTTCACTTGAGCAGTTATGTTTCTGGGCATATTTCTGGATCGCCGCCTGTTCAGACTGACCGGATTGATTGTAGAGCCATGCAATTCCACGCACAGCCTTGTACTCATCCACATTTTCAAAGGAACCAGCCTCCTCTTGCATCCGGCAGGTCAAAAGGGCGTTCCCGATAAAATGGTGGGCATAGGTCAGAAAATCTGCCCCTTGTGCGGGATCATATTCCCGGAGGCAATTCAGCATGGCAAGCACACAGCCCATTTTGTAGTCCAAAAAGCGTTCCGGGTCATAGCGATCCAGCCCCTCCCGCAGCAGGAAACGGCGAACACGGTTATTGAGCCGGTTTTCATAGTGGTGCAGGAAAAAGGAAAACCAGCACAGTTCTCGGCTATGCACAGCCTCAATGATATAGTCGTTCATATTTTCCAGAACAGGCGGTTCCGGATCAAGCTGGAAAACACGTTCCACTTCCCGAATGGTCAAGCCCTTGGGTTCCGTCAGAAAGCTGTATTTTGCACAGTAGCCGGGCAGCTCCCATGTCCACACTGTATCCATTCTCCCTCACCGCCTTTCTGGTGTTTTACTTCTTTTGTACGGCCTTCAAAAGTGCATCCTGAGTCATTTCCTGCTCATAGACAGTGCTGGCATAACGCTGATTTGAAAGCGCACGGAGCATCTTATCTTTTGCCAGCTTTTTCATAGTTGCTGCCGTTTCTTCATCCAGCTTTCCACGGCGGGTGCTTTGCAAAATGGTGTTCATACGGCGGGTATAAATAGCCTTAATGGGATGATCATCTGCAAGCTCCCGCTGCTCCCGGCCTCTCAGATTGCCGATTTGTCGGCACGTCCGTCCCCGCTGGTCGCCGGGGGCCAGACCGCCGCAGTATTTGGTATGCCGTGCGTCAATGGTGAGAAACCATCTGCCGCAGATGGGGCATTTCTTGGGCGCATGGCCCACACAAAGCCCCTCAAATAAGTCGGAACGGAACATCCCCACAAAGGAGACATAGTGCATCCGCTTGACCAGCTGCGGCTCCGTCTTTCCGGGACGAGTGGCGGCTACATACTGCACCGAAGCATTGGTAAGGGTCATCCAGGCCGGGTTATCTATCGATAAAGTTGGCTCACCTTTGAAGAACTGTCCGAACATTGCCGCATAACCGTCCGGGGTACGGTCATAGTCTGGTTCATTTAACCGCTCTGCAAATTTCGTCAGGGCTTCCTTGTACTGCCCCAGAGAATAACTCAAATGCCCCAGCACCTGCGCGATTCGCACGAGCATGGTTGCCTTGCCATACTGCCCGGTTAAAGCACAAATCAGCTGCTCCTGCTGAGTGAGCTGCAAATAGGCTTTGGCGTCCTCCATGTATTCTTCGGAAAAGATGGCTGCAAGTTTTTGCTCAAAATAGCTTCGATTCAATCGGGAGAAGGGTGGTGTGACCTGCAAAAAGGAGATGATCTCGCCAGCGGCCTGCTGCACCTGCGGCAGCAGCTCCATATCCACCGAACCGGTGTTCATCCCCTGAAGCAGCTGGTTCAGCACATTGCAGGGAGTATCCAGCTTCTCAATGGTGCTGTCCGGGATGTTCAGCACCTCGCAGCCAATGGTTCCCGTGGGCATGGTACTTCCCTCATAGGTCACGGTGTCCTGCCAGAAATCCAGCGACAAAACTGCATGGTTGATGATCTGATCCATCTTCTCCCTCCTGTCATGTTTTTTTATTTTCATAATAGCACACAATTAAATTCTTGTCATGTTTTTTGAAAACGGCTTGTCATGCCATCAGCCTGTTTTTTTCGATTTTCCCCATAACCTATACAGAGGGGTGAGAAAACTGCCCCATCAAAAAGGAATTGGAGGGAATCTGTATGAATCTGTTTGAAGTGGTGAAAGCCAATATTAACACACAGGAAGCAGCGCAAACGTATGGAATTGATGTCAACCACTATGGTATGGCACTGTGTCCGTTCCATAATGACCGTCATCCGAGCCTGTATGTATCGGATGACCACTACCACTGTTTTGCCTGTGGGGAGCACGGGGATGTGATCGACCTGACTGCCAAACTGTTTGACCTTCGGCTGTATGATGCTGCCCGAAAACTGGCGTCGGACTTTCACCTTGCACCGGACAAGCCCTTGCCGGAAGCCATTCGTCGGAAAAAGAAACACAAGACCAAAGCACAGCAGCTTCGTGAAAACGAGCAGCTGTGCTTTTCTGTTTTGAACGAGTATCGGCGGCTGCTCCTGGATTGGGAAAAACGGTATGCACCGCAAGCGCCGGAAGATGTGCCGGACGAGCGTTTTGTGGAAGCCTGCCACCGGCTGCTCTGGGCAGAGTATCAGTTGGACATCCTGCTGCAAGGCGATTCCTATGAACGAGGCGAAGTCGTGAGCGAACTAACGGCAGACGGGTACATCCGCAAATTGCAGGCCCACCTGAGAGAGGAGCGATACCATGAACAACCCTGTTTGGATTGATGAGAAAGGGAAAATCATCGAACCGGAATATTGCCGGGATTTCCTGTCCCGGCATCCCATGCGCTGTATCAATGACCGTTTTTATACCGTGGACGGCCCGCTGCCGGATGAGAACAAATTGAAGCGGACGATTTATGAGGAAATCTCGCCCTGGCTCCATGACAAGGTTGCACAGACGGTGAGCAGGTAATCAAAGCGTTGAAGCTGGCGGCATACGCAGACCCGTTGCCCCTGCAATGTGACCGCATCCATGTGGCGAACGGCACTTGTTTTCTGGATGGTAGGTTTACAGAGGAAAAAGAGTATTACAGCAACCGTCTGTCGGTATCCTATCGGGCTGATGCTCCGGCACCGGAACACTGGCTGCGCTTCCTTTCGGAACTGCTGGAGCCGGAAGATATTCCCGCCTTGCAGGAGTATCTGGGCTACTGCCTGATTCCCTCCACCAAGGGGCAGAAAATGCTTATGCTGATCGGCAAGGGCGGTGAGGGCAAAAGCCGGATCGGTGTGGTGATGAACGCCATTTTCGGGCTCAACATGAACACCACTTCCATCCAAAAAGTAGAGAACAGTCGTTTCGCCAGAGCCGACTTGGAGGGCAAGCTGCTCATGCTGGACGATGATCTGGATATGAATGCCTTGACCAAAACCAACTATGTAAAATCCATTGTGACAGCAGAACTGCGGATGGATTTGGAACGGAAGAAAGAGCAGAGCTATCAAGGGCTGCTTTATGTACGCTTCCTCTGCTTTGGCAACGGGGCATTGACTGCGCTTCACGACCGCAGTGACGGTTTCTTTCGCCGCCAAATCATTCTGAACACCAAGGACAAGCCTGCGGATCGGTTCGATGATCCGTTCCTTGCTGAGAAACTGATTGCCGAAAAAGAGGGAATCTTCCTCTGGATGCTGGAAGGATTGCGGCGGCTGATCTCCAACCACTACCACTTTACCATCAGCCAGAGAGCCAAAGACAATATCACTTCCGCTGTTCGGGATGCCAACAACATTCTGGACTTTCTCGATTCTGAGGGTTATGTGGCATTCAAGGCCGATTATGAAGCCAGCACCAAAAATCTGTATGCAGCCTATAAGCGGTGGTGTGAGGACAACGCCGAAAACCCACTGTCACCAAAGAGCTTCGCAAACCAGCTCAGCCAGAATGCTGAACGCTACCATTTGGAGCCGGTCAACAATCTACACATCGGCGGTGGAAAACGGTGCCGGGGATATATGGGCATTTATGTTCTGCTCTCGCCTATGGAGTTGTAACGGAACATCAAAACTTTCTGTTCGTGCGTTCATGCGTTCCTAATCGGGTGCAGCCTTTGGAAGGAAGGAACGCACGAACGCAAAAAATCGAAGTTCATTTGTATATTTGATAGCTCGGCTGGGCATTAAAATTGGCTATGCCCAATCAATGGTTGTGCAAACGGTGAAAAACACCACCATAAGTAGAACACAAATCATTATTCGGTGATTTACAGAACGATGATGGTGGTATGCGGGAAGGTGGCTATTTTCACGGTTTCGCTTGCAAACCCACCTAATGGCAAAGTCGACGGGGTACTGTTGCGGACAGTTCTTCACAGGCGCAATCCTGAGTGACTTTTAAGAAGCAATCAAGATTTATTTTACCGTGCAGCGTGTATGCTCCACGGTAAAACCATTTCATAAAAGAATGAGGTATTTTCTATGAAATCCAATTTGAGAAATGAAATCAAGTCATACATCGTGCGTTCCGGCTACACGATGCAGGAAGTCGTTGACCGGCTTTCTGAGGATTACGGTTGGAGCGACAGCGTTTCAAACCTGTCCAATAAGCTCCAGCGAGAGTCTCTGCGGTATGTAGAGGCGGTACAGCTTGCCGATGCCCTTGACTATGACTTCGTATGGCAGAAACGGAGGGACAAATGATGCCCGCCGTTCTTACCCGCCGTATCTCCCGTATCCATTGACAAATCCGCAGATTTGGAGATGGATGGCAGAGTGGATTTGCAAAATCTGCTCTGCCTGTGGGCGGCAGAATTGAAGCAATCAAGATTGCGGAGAGGCTGTCGGTCACACCGCCTTTTGAGGATTTGGGTGCCACACACAAGCCTCTAAAGGCGGCAAGGCATCCGCAGATGCCGCATTCCCCCTCGGAGAGCCCACGGCACTTTGCAGCCCTCTGGGATGAAAGTGTCATAATGGGTTATTACACTTCCCGCAGGAAGTGCATCCCCGGCCCCAGCCGTCTGCCGCACAATGGAAAGGAGCTGATTTGTATGGCCAGAAACGACGGAGTCGACCGCACCTTTGCCCGTAACCAGGACTTGCCCACCCTCGATGATGTGGCGAAGGTGCAGGAGCATAACGAACGAGAAAAGGACAGCTACTCCAACCAGGATATTGATACCACCCAGACCTACCGGAATATCCACTTCAAAGCTCCCACCGACAGCTATGCCGCTATGTTCGATCAGATGATTGCCGATGGCGTCATCTCCACCCGTGGCCTGAAAGCCGATGCGGTGAAATATGGGGAGCTGATTTTTGATGTGAACTCCGCTTACTTCCACAATCACGGCGGCTACGAATATGCCAAGCAGTTCTACACCGACGCATACAAAGCAGCCGTGGAGATCGTGGGCGGTGAGCAGTATATCCTCTCTGCCGTCATGCACGCCGATGAACGCAACCGGGCCATGTCGGAAGCTCTGGGGCAGAATGTGTATCACTACCACCTTCACGTGGTCTATATCCCGGTGGTGGAAAAACAGATTCTCTGGTCAAAGCGGTGCAAGGACAAGTCCCTTGTGGGCACAGTCAAGGAGACCATCATGCAGGTCAGCCGCAGTAAAAAGTGGGAATCCAAGGTAGCTCTGGATGAGCAGGGCAATCCGCTTCTGACCGCCAAAGGCAAGAAAGTTCTGCGAACATCGTACAGTGTCCTGCAAGACGATTTCTTCAACTATATGAAAGCTGCCGGATATACCGATGTGGAGCGTGGAGAGCGTGGCAGTACCGAGGAACATCTGACTGTGACCCAGTTCAAGGTGGCACAGGAGCAGCAGCGTCTGGAGGCTATGACCGCTCAAATCGCTCAGACAGAGCAGGCACTGGACACCACACAGGCTGCCGTTGAGAAAAAACAGAAGGAACTGCAATCCCTGCAAAGGCAGGCCAAAGAACAGCGCACTGCCGCCCTGACGGTACAGGAAATCCGCTCCATGGGGAGAAAGACGATCACCGGCAATATCACTCTGACCCCATCCGAGTGCAGCACACTCAAGGATTATGCGGTCAACGGGATTCTTGCCAAGGCGGAAAACAGCCGTTTGGAAGAAAAACTGCAAAGCGCACAAAAAAGTGCCGCTGTCTGGAAACAGCGATATGAGTCGTTGAAAGAACAGGCACGGCCTTATCTGGAAGCTGTCAAGTTCGCACCCGAAAAGGTGCGGGCTTTTCTTGACGCCATTTTGACCCGAACCCGACAAACAAGGCAGCACGATCAACCTGCTCGCCGCAAGTCGCAGGATATGGAACTTTAATTGATGGAGGAAACTGCATGAGAAAACACAGAGATTTTATGAGCGAACCCGACTATGGCTATATCGACATTGAATCCTGCTTTGACCCGATTTTCGAACCGCCGATAGATTTTCTGGAAGAATGCCGGAAACGCTGGGAAAACCGAATGAACCCTTTTACAGGTACGGTAGAACGAAAAATCGGAAATACCTGGTATTTGCTGGAGACTGTATGTGACGGAAATGAGCCGCTTACCCACAAGGTAAAACGGCTCATTTTCTTGGATAAGGAGGCGCTTTGTTCATGACACAGACTCAAATTCATGCTACAATATCATCATGCACACCGATTCTGTCAGCTGACCCAACCGTAAAGGAGGACGCTATGTTGGATCAGCAGAAAATCACCATCCTGTACTGCCGCCTCAGCAATGAGGATGCACTGGATGGAGAATCAAATTCGATACAGAATCAAAAAGAGTTTTTAACCCGGTACGCAGCCGAGCATGGCTACACCAACCTGAAAATTCTGGTGGATGACGGATATACGGGAACCAATTTTGACCGCCCCGGCGTGCAGGAAGGCTTTGCACTGGTTAAGCAGGGGCTTGTCGGTTGCTGGCTGGTCAAGGATCTTAGTAGATTTGGCCGAGATTACCTGACTGTTGGGCAATACACGGACATCATTTTCCCCAGCTACGATGTGCGGTTTATCGCCGTCAACGATGGTGTGGACAGTGAACAGGGCGACAGCGATGGTTTTGCCGCTATCCGTAATTTGTTCAACGAATGGTATCCACGGGACACCAGCAAAAAAGTCCGAGTCGTATTCCGGCAGAAAGGCACCAGCGGAAAGCATCTGGGAAAACCGCCCTATGGTTATCGCACTGACCCTGCCGATAAAGACCATTGGATCATTGACGAGGATGCTGCCCCAGTAGTCAAGCGCATCTTTGACTTGGCCATTGACGGCAAGGGGCCGGAACAGATTGCCCGTATACTGGAGAAGGATAAGGTGTTGACTACCAAGGCGCTGTATGCCAAACAGTCGGAAAACCATCCTGACCCGAAAAAGCGTAAGAAAATGCCGGAGCGCCCTTACCATTGGATTGGTCAATCGGTTGCGGGTATTCTGGAACGGATGGAGTACACCGGCTGTACCTGCAATTTCAAGACCTATTCCAAGTCCTACAAGCTGAAAAAACGGATTCCCAATGCAATCGAAGATATGTGTATCTTCCCTGATACGCAGGAAGCAATCGTTTCTCAGGCTCAGTGGGACAGGGTGCAGGAGTTGCGAAAAAACAAACGCCGTCCCACAAAAGCGGAACGGCAGGGATTGTTCTCTGGGCTTCTGTTCTGTCCTGATTGCGGGAATAAGCTGCACTTTGCTACCTGCAAAAGCTTTGACGGCAAGCAAGACCATTATGTATGCTCCAGCTACAAAAGTGGTCGAGGCACCTGTTCTGCCCACTATATCCGTGAAGATGTACTGCGGGAACTGGTGTTGGAGCGCATCCGTGCGGTCAATACCTATATCCGGCAGGATGTGGAAGGCTTTCAGGAAGAATGGCTGCAATGCCGCCGTTCCGATCAGGAACGCAACATCCGTGAGGATCGGAAGCGAGTGGAGCAGGCCAAGAAACGGCTGGCTGACTTGGATGTTCTTCTGTCCCGACTTTATGAGGATTTTGTCCTGGGCGATCTGAGTAAGGAGCGGTATAAGAAAATGACCGCCGATTACGAGACAGAACAGGAACGGTTAAAACTCGAAATTGAAGTGACGGAAGAATGGCTGGAAACACAGGAAACCATGAGTGCAGATGTAGATGCCTTTGTCACCCTGACCCAGAAGTATGTGGATGTGCCGGAATTGACCCCTACGATAGTCAATGAGTATATCAAGAAGATTGAGGTGTTTGCACCGGACAAATCCAGCGGCAAGCGGGTACAGAAGGTAAAAATCTATTTCAACTTCGTGGATGATGTAGAGATTCCTGTGATTTCCGAGCCTGTTGTTGCGAAATCTACCTCTGGACGCAGAAAAACGGCGTGACCATTACGGTCACACCGTTCTCTGCCCCCTCGCAAAGCTAAATAGTACCTTATCACTATTAAGCCTTGAAGTTCCAGGGTTTTTCATGGTTGCGGGGGATGAATTTGAACCACCGACCTCCGGGTTATGAGCTGCTACCGGCAGTTCAATCCTTTGATTTCAAGTGCTTTCCGACCCTTTTCGTTCCAGAAAACTACCAAATCCCGGAGGTCGTATGCTGCCTGCTCCGCTGGGATTTTTCCCGTTCTGGGTCAAGTCATGGGTCAAAGTAGCAACACGTTATCAGAAATTCGTCACTATAAGACAAAACACCCCAACGGAGGCGCAAGGTCAAAATAACAATGGCCTGCTGGTCATAAATTACATTCAAAACGACTGATTCATTGAAGCACACTCCAATAAACTCCTCGCTTTTTCATCAGTTCATCATATGTGCCGGACTCCACGATCCCCCGCTCCCCCACCACAAAGATGCGGTCGGCCCGGCGGATGGTGGAGGGACGGTGGGCGATCAGGAAGCAGGTGCGGCCCTCCAGCAGGCGGAGGGTGGCCTGCTGGAGCCGCTGCTCCGTGGTAGTATCCACACTGCTGGTGGCCTCGTCCAGGATGAGGATAGGCGCCCGGCTCACCAGGGCCCGGGCCATGGCCAAAAGCTGGTACTGCCCTTGGCTGAATTCCCCGGCCGCCCCCGACATGAGGGTTTGGTACCCCTGGGGCAGGCGCTGGATGAAACCGTGGGCATGGGCCAGTTTTGCCGCATGGACAACCTCCGCCTCCGTGGCCTCCGGGCGGGCATAGCGCAGATTGTCCAGCACCGTGCCGCGGAAAAAGACGGTCTCCTGGAGCACCACGGAGAAGCACCGGCTCAGTCCTTCCCGGCTGTACCGACCGAGGGGCACGCCGTCCAGCCGGATCTCCCCCGCCGTCGGCTCATAGGCCCGGATCAGCAGGTTGACCAGGGTGGTCTTGCCCGCGCCGGTCTCCCCCACAAATGCGGCCACCTCCCCTGCCCTGACGCGGAAGCTCACATGCTCCAGCACCGGCCTGTCCGGCTCATAGGAGAAGGACACATCCGCAAAGGACACCTCTCCCCGCACCGTCCGGGGTGAGACTGCACCCGGGACATCGGGGGGCAGCTCCGGCTCGTCCAAAATCTCAAAGAGCCGCTCGGCCCCAGCGACGGCCTGCTGGATGCTGGAAAAGAGGGCGGCAATGCTGTTCAGGGGCCGCCCCAACTGCCGGGAGTAGCCCAGGAAGCTGACCACCAGCCCAACGCTCACCGCGCCGCGGAGGGCCAGCACGCCCCCGGCGCAGGCGATCAGGGCAAAGCCCAGGTTGTTGACCATGTTCACCAGCGGGCTGAGCAGGCCGGCGCAGATCTGCGCCTTCACCGATGTGGCGCACAGCGCCCCGTTCATCTGGTCAAAGCGCGCCAACAGCTCTTCCTGCTGATGGTAGAGCTTCACCGTGCGGCTGTTGGAGAGGGACTCCTGCACCAGGCCGCTCAGGCGGCCCAGCTCGTCGGCCTGCCGGCGGTAGAGCGTCCTGCTCCGCCGGGAGATCAGGCGGGTGCACAGGACGATCACCGGCACAGTTGCCAGGGCCGTCAGGGTGAGCAGCGGGCTGAGGGCCGCCATGATGGCCAACGCCCCCGCCACCATCAGCAGGCTGGACAGGAGCTGAGTCACCGTCTCAGCCGCCACGGTGCTGACGTTGTCGGCATCGCTGACCAGGCGGTTCATGGTATCCCCATGGGGGTGGCGGTCAAAGTAGGACAGGGGCAGCCGCCCCAGCTTGGCAAAGCACTCCCTCCGGATGCGGGCCACCATCCGCTGGGAGAGGATCTCCATCCAGCGGCGTCGGCCCCAGTTGCCGAGCCACTGTGCCGCCGCGGCCCCTGCCAGAGTGGGCAGCAGCACTGACAGAGCGGCACGCTCCACGCCGCCCCAAGGCAGAAAGCAGTCCACCGCCCGTCCCAGCAGATAGGGTACCGCCAGGGCCGCCCCGGTGGAGAGCAGGGTAAGGCACACCACCAGCAGCAGCTCCCTGCCCCAGCGGGCGTAGAGGGCCAGGAGCCGCCGCACGGTGCCCCGCCCGTCCCTGGCCCTGGCGTGGGGGCCGAAGCGCTGCTGGAGGCTCCGCCGCTGGGGAGGCAGCACAGGGCCGCCGGACGCTTCACCGTGTGCCATCTTCTCCCTCCTCTTCCGGGGCCTGAGAGGCCCAGATTTCCCGATAGGTGGGGCAGGTGTCCAGCAGGCTCCGGTGAGTGCCCAGACCCACCTGCCGCCCCTCCTCCAGCACCAGGATCCGATCTGCCGTGCGGGCCGCGCGCACCTTCTGAGTGATGTGGAGCACCGCCTGCCCCGGCCGCCGCTCCAATCCATCCAGCACCCTTCGCTCAGTGGCCGGGTCCAGGGCGCTGGTACAGTCATCCAGCACCAGCACCGCGCCTCCCCGCACTAGAGCCCGGGCCAGAGAGAGCCGCTGCCGCTGTCCCCCGGAGAGGTTGACGCCCCCCTGAACTAGCACGGCATCCAGGCCGCCGGCCTCCGCCACGAAGTCGGCGGCCTGAGCAGTCTCCAGGGCGGCACAGAGCTGTGCCTCCCCCGCGCCCCGGTTCCCCATGAATAGATTTTCCCGGATAGTGCCGGAAAAGAGGGCGCTCCGCTGGGCGGCCACCACCACCTGCCGCCGCACCCGCCCCAGGGGAAGGCGGCTCATGGGCCGCCCGCCCAGGTACAGCTCTCCCTTCTGGGGCTCATAGAGCCGGGCGCACAGCCAGGCCAGGGTGGTCTTGCCCGCGCCGGTGGGACCCACCACCGCCAGCCGCTCCCCCCGCCGCAGTGTGAAGGAGATGTCCTGCAGGGCGGGCACGCCGCTTCCCCCGGGGTAGGCGAAGGTCACATGGCGCAGCTCCAGCACCGGCTCCTCCACGCCTGCCTCCTCCGGCCCCTCCAGGGTTCCCTCCTCCGGGAGAGCCAGCACCTCCTCCACCCGCCGGACGGAGGTTCTGGCCCGGATGAGCAGCTTGAACACGTCAACGAGAGTCATCAGGGAGGTGAGCATCTGGGTCATATAGGTGACGAGGGCGGACACCGTGCCCGCCTCTGCCCCACCACGCCCCGCCGCCCACAGCACCGCCGCGATGCCCAGATTGACAGTGAGGGTGACCAGGGGGGCGAACCAGGCCGACAGGAGCTGAAGCCGGATGCCGGCCTCCTCCAGCTCTCCGTTGGACGCCTGAAAGCGGCGATTTTCCCACTCCTCCCGCCCCAGGGCCCGGATCAGGCGGATGCCGCGCAGAAATTCCTCCACGGTGGTGTTGACCCGGTCCATGGCCTCCCGCACCCGGCGGAAGCGCCGGCCGCTCTCCGCCAGATAGGCCGTGATGAGGGCCGTCACCCCCAACACCACCGCCAGCACAATCCAGCTCAGCCCCATGTCCAGCCCCATGGCATAGACCACGCTGCCCACGCACAGGGCGGGGGCCTTGACACCAATGCGCAGGGCGGAGTTCACCGATCTGGAAAGCTGGTCACAGTCGCTGGACATCCGCGTGACCAGGGCGCCGCTCCCTAGCTGATCCACGCCCCCCTCGGTCAGGCGGAGGCATTTGGCAAACAGCGTCCGGCGGAGCTCGGCCCCAAACCGCTGGGAGGCCGTGCCGGAGCAGAAGTTGCGCACCAGCACGCACAGTATGCCCGCCAGGGCCGCCCCCGCCATCCAGCCCCCCAGCTCCAGAACGCGGTCCAGTTCTCCCGTGCGCACCCCCTCGTCGATCATCCGCGCCATCAGGGTGGGCAGCAGCAGTTCACAGTTGGCCTCCAGCAGGACAAACAGGAGGGCCGTCAGACAGTACCAGCGATAGCGCCAGAGGCAGCGCCAGACGAGGGACACACCCCTCCCCCCCTTCCGGCCGCCAGGCGGGCGGCCTCGTCCATCAGGGCCCGGACGGTGTCAAATGGCCGGGCGGCCTCCAGGCTCTCCAGCCGCTCCCTCCGCAGGGTGAGCACCGGCACCCCCGCCCCGGCCGCCGCCCGCAGCAGCTCCAGATTCTCCCGGTTGTAGGGGCCGATGGCGGCCCCGCTGTCCACCACACAGGCGGACGAACAGGCCGCCGCCACCGCGGCGCGCAGGGTGTCCGGCGCGGGAGGGGAAAAGCTCTCCGCCTCATACCGGCGGGCGGCCAGGGTCTCCGCCACCGCCCAGTCCACGTCGTACCGCTGGAGGATCCCGGCGGCAAAGGGGAGCCCCCGCTTTTGCAGGGCCCGGAAGCAGGGGGCCCCTCTGCCTTCTCCGGGCACCACGAATACCCGCGGCTCCCCTGCCGCGCCGCACAGCTCCACGCTGCCCAGCAGCAGGTTGAAGCTGCCGTCGTGGATATCGTAGAGCTGGCGGATGGTGTCGTCATCCAGTACGTCCTCCGGCGCGCCGCAGCGGAAGATGGCGTTGTCCTTTACCAGAACCACCACGTCGGCCAGCTTGGTGGCCAGATCCACCTCGTGGAGGGAGAGCACCACGGACAGCCCCCGGCTGGCGGTCATCTCCCGGAGGATGTCCAGCAGCTCGATCTTGTGGCGGATGTCCAGATAGCTGGTGGGCTCGTCCAGGACGATCACCTCCGGCTGCTGGCACAGGGCCCGGGCCAGCAGCACCCGCTGCTTCTGGCCGTCGCTGAGTTCGGTAAACCGCTGCTCCCGCAGCTCCAGAGCGTTGACCCGGGCCATGGAGTCCTCCACGATGCGCTGATCCTCCCTGGAGAGCTTTCCGAAGTGGTTGGTGTAGGGGTAGCGCCCGGCGGCCACCACCTCCCAGCAGGTCATGAGCTCCGGCTCGATGCGGTCGGTGAGCACCACCGACACGTGGCGGGCCAGCTCCTTGTCGCTCATGCCGTCCAAATCCCGGCCGCCGATGGCCACCACGCCGCCCAGCTTTGTCAGATGGCGGGTGATGCTGCGCAGGATGGTGGATTTGCCGGAGCCATTGGGGCCGATCAGGCAGAGAATGCCCCCCTGCCAGATGCCGATATCGATGTCCTCGATGAGGGGCCGGCGATGGTAGCCCACCGACAGCTTCTGGGTCTCAAAATACATCAGCCATTCCTCCTGCGCTTGATCATCAGCCAGATCACCACGGGGGCGCCCAGCACCGAGGTGACGGTGCTGATGGTGAGCTCCGTGGGGGAAAAGGCCGTGCGGGCGATGAGGTCGCAGGCCAGGCAGAACACGCTTCCCGTGAGGAAGGTGGCCGGTATGAGCACCATGGGCCGGGAGGTGCGGAAGATCAGGCGGGTGATGTGGGGCACGGCGATGCCCACAAAGGAGATGGGGCCGGCAAAGGCGGTGACGCAGGCCGACAGGATGCTGGACAGGAGGATCAGGGCCACACGGAAGCCCTTGACGTTGACCCCCATGCTCTTGGCGTAGTTCTCACCCAGCAGATAGGCCCCCAGGGGCTTGGACAGGAGAAACACCAGCACCACCGTGGGGATGGTGATCAGGGCGGAGGCCCCCAGGGTGGCCCAGGTCATGCCGGAGAAGCTGCCCATCGTCCAGATGGTGAAATTCTGGAGCTGGCTGCTCTCGGCGAAGGTGATCATGAAGTCGGTGCCCGCGTCGCAGATGTAGCCGATCATCATGCCGATGACCAGCAGCATGGCTAGGTTCTGCACCCGGCTGGACACGGCCAGCACCAGAGCCATGGCCGCCAGTGCCCCGGCGAAGGCCGCCAGGAAGATGACGTAGGGGGAGAAGCCCCCCGTCACAATGGGGGTGGCCGCCAGGAGGAAGAAGCCCACAAACAGGCGGGAGCCGGAGGAGATGCCCAGCACAAAGGGGCCGGCGATGGGGTTTTTGAAAAAGGTCTGGAGCAGGAAGCCCGCGATGGACAGCGCCCCGCCCAGCAGGGCAGCCCCCAGCAGGCGGGACAGGCGGATTTTCCAGAGGATATTGCCCTCCGTGGTGCCGTCGTTGCCCCAGCGGAGGAGGGTGAGCATGCGCTCCAGGCTCAGATGCACCGAGCCGGTATTGATGTTCCAGTAAAACAGGGCGGCCATCAGTATTGCCAGCACAACAAATCCCACGGCGTTTCTCGTGTGTTGTCTCATAGGCCTCTCTCCTTTTCCGTGCGTTCCCCTGCCGGGCTCCGCGGCTTATTCGGCGGGCAGCTTATAGAAGTAGTGGAGCTGATCCGCGTCCTCGGGGTGGTAGATAATGGTGGCAATGTCCTCGATCATGGTGGCCACGTCGTCGGCAGACTGCCAGTAGTTCTTCTGGATGCCCCAGACGTTGCCCTCCTGGATGGCCTTCATATCCGCCAGATAGTCCCCGTTGGCCAGAATGTCTGCCACGGTGGACACGCTGACGTCGCTGGTGTTGTCATAGATCAAGATCTCGGCGTCCACCGCCCCCTGATAGAACTTCTCCACGGTCATCTTGGTGTTGCCGCCCTGGCCGGGCTCCAGCTCCGCAAAGGGATAGGTGCCGCCGGCCAGCTCCAGCATCTTGTTGACATAGTCGCCGCCGTTGCGCACGTAGACGGTACCCTTGAAGATATAGGTCTGGAGGATGGTGGGGTGCTCGCTCTCCCCGGCCACGCTCTCGGCCACGGCATTCACCCGCTGCACCTCTTCGTCGAAGTAGGCGTCGGCCTCCTCCTCCATGTCAAGCAGGGCGCCCACCAGCTTGACCCACTCCACGCGGCCCAGGGGGTGGTTCTCCAGGTGCTGGCTGTCGGCGATGTAGGGGATGCTCAGCTCGTCCAGCTTGGCCAGCACCTCGTCGCTGCCGTGCATGGTGTTGGCGGAGATCAGGATGATCTGGGGCGCGGCGGCGCTGATGAGCTCATAGTCGGGGGCGGAGTTCTTGCCCACATAGGTGGTGGTGCCGTCCTCAATCTGCTGGGCAATCTGCTCGATATGCCATTTATCCTTGTCGGTGGTCACCAGACTCACCTTGTCCAGCGCCCCGATGGCGTGAAACAGGGTGGCGTGGGTGGTGGAGAAACAGCCCAGCTTGGTCAGCGGGGCCTGGAGAACGGTCATGTCCCCCGTGTCGTCCGGCACCTCTCCCCCCTCGGGCACCCACAGGAACTTCCGTCCCGCGCCGTCGGTGATGATCTTACAGCCATTGGCACAGTAGTCCACCGCGAAGTTGTTGGCATACTGGAGCTCCATGCTGCGCACCACGGTCAGGTCGTTCTTGTCTGCCGCAGCGGTCTCCACCACGGGGGACGGGCTGGGACTCTCCGGCACAGTCTGCTGGCCGCAGCCCGCCGCTGTGAGCAGCAGGGCGGCGGTCAGGCACAGCCCGGCCGCCCGATTCAGATGGTGTATCATTGCGATTCCTCCTTGTCATCTGGTTCTTCTCTATCTGGAAACGCGGTTTTCCACGTATTCCACCACTCCAATTTCCCCTCCAGCCGGCAGGCGTGCTCCAGCATCCTCCGGTGCATCTGGCAGTCCAGGGGGGAGGGCCCGGCCCGCCGGGCGGCAGGACAGCCCCCGCCGCACAGGCCGAAGGCGGGACAGCGGGCGCATTCCTCCGGCGGTTCCAGCCCGGGGCAGGGACTCTGCGGCAGGGCCGTCCCCGCGCCCAGCGTACCCAGGAGGCACCCCTCCGCCCCGGCCAGGGCGGAGCAGGGCCACAGCCGGCCGTCCGGCGTCACCGCCAGGGAGCGCCCGGTCTGGGCGTTGCAGTAGCAGTCCCGTCTGCAGCCCGTGCGCAGCAGCAGGCGCAGGCGCTCCAGCTCCTTGAGCCGCACCGGGCGGCCCAGCCGGGCCAGCTGATCGTGACGGGCCAGCAGGCGGTTCAAACCCTCGGCCAGCGCCTGGGGGGAGGGGGACAGCCCCGCCCCCGCGCCCCGGCCCTGGGGCCGCACCAGATCCAGGCCCACACCGTGGACGTTGCCGCACCACAGGGCGAAGTCCAGCAGACGGTCCAGGCCGCGCACACTGCCCGCCGACACCACCGCGGTCAGGTTGGCCGCCATGCCGGCCGCCGCCAGGGTCTGGAGCCCGCGGGCCGTCGCCTGGAAGGAGGGCTCCCCCTCCGGGGTGCGGCGGGCGGCGTTGTCCGGGCCCACCCCGTCCAGGCTCACCCCCACGGCCACCCGCCGGGCCCTCAGCTCCCGGCAGAGCGCCGGTGTGAGCAGCGTGCCGTTGGTCTGGATGGCGGCGTGGAACCTCCGTCCGGAGGCCCGGCCGAAGTCCAGCACCTTCGCCGCCGTGTCCCAGCGCAGCAGGGGCTCCCCGCCAGTGAACTGGATGCGCAGGGCTCCCCCCGGCGGGCAGGCCAGAGCCACGGCCTCTGCCGCCCGCTCGGGGGAGAGATCCTCACCCGCCGGCCCGCTCCCGGCGTAGCAGTAGCCGCAGGCCAGATTACAGCGGTTGGTGAGGCGCAGCACCAGGGTGTCCAGCCCGCCCTTCATTGAAAGCCGTCCTCCATCACGCCCTCCATGTCCATGTAGATGCGCCGGATGGCCCGCAGCTCCTCCTCACCCGCCTGCCACATACCCCGCTGGTGGGCCTCCAGGAAGCGTTCGCTCATCTGGAGCACCGCCGCGTCGTTGACCTGCTCCATCCACCGGCGGGTCTCCTCGTCCAGGAGGAACTGCCGCGCCATGGCGTCGTACATCCAGTTGGAGGCCACCTCCGCTGCCGCGTCCCAGCCAAAAAAGGTGTCAAAGGTGGTGGACAGCTCCTGGGCGCCCTTGTAGCCGTGGCGCTTCAGGCCCTCCAGCCACTTGGGATTGAGGATGCGGCTGCGCATGACCCGGGCCAGCTCGGTCTCTACACGGGCGGTCTCCGGTCGGGCGGGGTCGGCGGTGAGGCCCGCCACGGAGACGGGCCTCTGCCCGCTGCAGTCCCGGACGCAGGCGATCAGGCCGCCATGATAGCTGTAAAAATCGTCGCTGTCCAGCATGTCGATCTCCACCGACGACTCGTTCTTGATGGTCATCCCCACGGAGGACAGCTGGCTGCGGAACAGCTCCGGCATGGCCTGGCCGTGGAAGCGGCTGCTGTACCCGTGGGCGCTCCAGAGGGTGTAGACCTGGCTCAGATCCCTCCAGCTCTCCCAGTTCTGGCTGTGGATGGCCTTGCTCACCCCTGCGCCGTAGGTGCCGGGTGGGCAGCCGAACACCCGCAGGGATGCTTGCTCCAACGCCTCATTTTCGCTCAGGCCCTCGGCCACCAGCCGCTTCCGCTCCTGGTCGGTGTGCTTTTTGACAAAGTTCTGCTCCGGGGGCTCATCCAGGCCGGCCACGGCCAGCACCGCCCGCTCCACCAGCTCCACCACGTTGGGGAAGGTGTCCCGGAACAGGCCGCTGATGCGCAGCACCGCGTCGATGCGGGGGCGGCCCAGCTCCGCCAGGGGGATGGGCTCCACCCCCACCACCTTGTCCGTCTGGCCCAGATAGCGGGGGCGCACCCCCATCAGGGCGAACACCTCTGCGATGTCCTCTCCGTTGGTTTTCATGCACTCGTCGGAGTAGACCACGATCGCCACACTCTCCGGCCAGGGTTCCCCCTTCTGGGCCCGGTAGGCGTCGACCGCCTGCTCCGCCAGCGCCTGTCCCACCGTCCATGCCGCCCGGCTGGGTACGGCGGCGGGGTCGATGGCGTAAAAGTTCCGGCCCGTGGGCAGGATGTGGGCATTCCCCCGGGAGGGACTGCCTCCGGGCAAGGGCGGGACAAAGCGCCCCTCCACCCCCGCCAGCAGCAGATCCAGCTCGTCCGTGGTTTGGCGCAGCCGGGGCGCCGCCTGGGTGCAGACAAAGTCCAGCACCCGCGCCAGCGGGGTGGTGTCCCCCGGAAAGCCCTCCTCCGCCAGGAGCTCCGCCGCAGCCTCCGGCCGGTAGCCCTCCGCCGACAGGCGGGCAAAGAGCCGCCGGGCCGTCGCAATCGCCCCGTCCACAATGCGCAGGGCGGTGCGCCCGTCGGGGTAGAGCCGCTCCGGCGCGGCCCGCAGCTCCTCGGGCGCCCACCCCTGGGCCAGCAGTATGCTGTCCTCCAGGGCGGGCACGGCGCCGTTTGGCACCCGCACCAGGGCTCGGGCCAGGTGGTCGAAGCGCTCCCCCTCTGGGGGCTGGCCGTAGATGTGCAGGCCGTCCCGCACCAGGGAGGTCTTGATGCGGCTCATCCAGCGGTGGAGGCGGGCCACCCCATCCTCCGGCTCGGCCTCCAGATCCGCCCGCTCCATCTGGAGGTCGGCAGTCACCTCCAGCTCCTCCGCCAAGGTGAAGATCCGCTCCAGCAGTGCGGGCACCTGGGCAGGCCGGGCCTGGCGGGCGTGATAGTAGCCGTCGATGGCCTCGTCCAGATCGGTGAGGCCGCCGTAGGTGTCCGCGTCGTCCATGGAGGGGATCAGGTGGTCGAGTATGCAGGCGTAGGAGCGGCGCTTGGCCTGCATCCCCTCCCCCAGGATGCTGATGTTGTAAATGTAGAGGTGGGGCATCCCGCCGATGCAGATGTCGCCGAAGCAGCCGGAGGACAGGCCGATCTCCTTGCCCGGTAGCCACTCCAGGGTGCCGTGGGTGCCCACGTGGAGCACCACGTCCGCCCCGAACACCTCGTCCACCCAGCGGTAAAAGGCCAGGTAGGAGTGGGGCGGGGTGCTGTCGGTGCTGTGGTAGAGCTCCTCCGCCCGCTCCGGCGCCGAGCGCATGGGCTGCACCCCCACAAAGAGGCTGCCGTTTCGGATACCGGGGATGACGATCTGGCCCCCGGACACCATCACGGTGCCCGGGGCGGGGCCCCAGCTCTCCTCCATCTGGGCCCGGGTCTCGGGGTTAAGACGGTCGAACCACCCCCGATACTGCTCCGCCGGCACCGTGGCCTCCGCCCGCTCCAGCGCGGCCTCCGGGGAGAGCCAGCGGTTGTCGTTGGTCACCGCCGCCCGGATGCGGGCAATGATCTCCGCCCCGCTGGAAAAGGAGTAGGCTGTGCGCAGGCCCTGGTTCTCCAGGGCCCGCACCACCCGGAATACCGTCTCCGGCGTGTCCAGGCCGTGGGCGCTGCCGATGGTGTCGCTGCGGGGCGGCATGTTGTGAAAGATGACGGCCACCTTTTTCTCCGGCATGGGCTTGCGGGCCAGTTCCGCCCAGCGGCAGGCCAGCTCCGCCACCCTCGTCACCCGGTCGGGCAGGGGGAGGCACACCTTCCGCCCGTCCGCCGTCCGCTCCGTCACCGCGTAGGGCACGGAAATGAGCTGCCCGTCAAACTCCGGCTGGTAGACGCACACGGGCAGGGAGACCAGATCCAGGCCCCGGATATCCCGCCGGTACTCGTCAGCACTGAAGTAGGTGGTGAGTCCCTGGATCACCGGCAGGCCCCAGTTCTCAAACACGCTGGCGGGCACCTGGCCCGCCCGGGCCTCCCGCCCGGCCAGGGTGGTCAGGCTGAAGCCGTAGGACACCACCAGCGCCCCCGGAATGGGGGTGCCGTCCGCCCTGCGGTAGAACCGCTCCATCCGGTAGAGGATGCCCTGCTCCGTCCCGTGGTCGGCGGCGAAGGAGTCGGACAGGGCGTATGGGACGCCCCCCCGGGCCTGAATGGCCCGCAGCAGGGCGTCCACATGCTCCAGATTGCCGGTTCTGGCGTAGTGGTCATGGATCAGCACACCGATGACCGGCCGGATCTCGGCGGCCATCCGTGTCCGGTACCCCGCCTCCCTCTCCGGCGGCAGGAAGCCCTCCAGGGTGTACACCCCCTGCCCCCGGGGCGGGCTCGGAGGGCTGAGGGGATAATCCCCGCCGAAGCGGCCGTTGAGGGCGCAGAGCACCAGCCCCTCCAGATCCGCCGGGCTCCCCGCCTGGTAATAGCTGTCCAGCGCGGCGTAGAGGGCCGGCTCCAGCCCCAACCTGGGGAGCAGCTCGGCCAGCTCGTCCCCCATGGTGGAGGTAAAATAGACCGGCCGCCCCTCCAGCGCCTCCCACAGCCGGGAAAAGCAGTACAGGTTCTGAATCGAGCCATGGGAGGCCAGAAAGGCCATGTCCGCCGCCGCGCCGTCGGCCAGAAGGGCCCGCTCCAGCCCGGCGTCGGCATTTATCTCCCGCACGGAGTAGACCCTGCCCTCCACCGCGCCGGGGTACCGGCGCTCCAGGGCGGCCAGGGCCTGAGGCAGGGCCCAGAGCCGGTATTCATTCATAAGCACGAAAAGTAGCTTTACCATAGACGCCTCCTTAACCCGCCGCCGGGCTGTGGCCGCGCACCAGCTGGGCCAGCGGCCTGGCCCGCAGCTCCTCCACCCGGTAGCAGGGCGCACCCATCACCTGGGCCACCTGAGCCGCCAGCCCCAGAGAGACAAACTGCCGCTCGGTGTCGATCACCACCGCTGGGATGTGGGCCTCCGCCACCCGCCGGGCGGCCCGCAGGGCCTCCTCCACCGGGTCGCCGCCCCGGCTGAAATTGGCCCGGCCGTCGGTGATGAGCACCAGCAGGGGCAGGGAATCCCGCACCCGGCGGCGCTGCCGCTCCAGCATGCGGCGGGCCTCCTCTAGCCCAGCGGCCAGCGGGGTCCGCCCGCCGGTGGGGAGGGCCTGGAGCTCCCGCTGGGCCAGCTCCACGCTGCGGGTGAGCTCCAGCACAGCGGCGGCCTCCCCGCCCCGGAAGGCCACCAGCCCCACCTGATCCCGCTTCTGGTAGGAGTCCATCAGCATGGAGAGCACCGCCTCCTTGACCTCCTTCATCCGCCTGGCCGCACCCATGGAGCCGCTGGCGTCCACGGCGAACACGATGTCCGCACCCACGCGGCTTTCCCGCACCTTCACCCGCAGGTCGGGGGGCAGGATGACCAGGCCGGACTGCCCGCCGCCCCGGCTCCACTGATAGGGGGCGGCGGCCCGCAGCGTGGCGCCCACCGCCAGATCTTCCGCCTTCCCCCGGGGGATGCGGTCGCCCACGGCCCGCCCCCGCCGGGTGGCGGAGCGGGTCTTGCTGCGCCGCCCGCTGCCCCGGCGGGCCAGGCGGTCTGCCCGGGTGGTGAGCAGGGCTCTCACCTCGTAGAGGTCCTCCCCCTGCTCCAACCGCTCTCGGGACGGCCCCTGCTCCGTGGGTGGCGCGGGGGCCTGAACCCCCTCCTGCGGCGGCCCGTCGGCGGGGTGAGACTCGTCCGCCGGTCCATCCCCGCCCCCGGCCTGTCCGTCCGCTCCAGATCCCTGAGGGGGCTCCTCCCCTCTCTCCTGTCGCGGGGGCGGGCCTTCGCTTCCCTCCCGCCTGCGGTGGGGCAGGGCCAGCTCCGCCGCCGTGTGGAGATCCTCCAAGTTGATGTAAGTGCGCCCGGCCAAGGCGGCCAGGGCGCGGGCGGTGTGCAGGATGGCCAGCTCCGCCCGGTGCCCGGCGGCGTTGGCCTGCCGGGCCAGCAGGCAGGCGGCCTGCTCCTCCGCCTCCCCCACGTCCACCTGGGGCAGCAGGGCGCGGGCGGCGGCCAGCTGCCCGGCCAGCCGCTCCTCCCGCCGGGCCCACTGGGCGCGAAAGGCGGCGGGGTTTTCCTCAAAGGCCAAGCGGCGGCGCACCACCTCTTTCCGGGCCTCCGGCTCCCGCTCCCCCGTTACCGCCACATAGAGGCCGAAGCGGTCCAGCAGCTGGGGGCGGAGCGTCCCCTCCTCCGGATTCATGGTGCCCACCAGGGCGAAGCGGGCGGGGCAGGTGTGGGAGATGCCGTCCCGCTCCACCCGGCACACTCCGGTCTCCAGCGTGTCCAGCAGGGCGGCGGTCAGGGCGGAGGGGAGCAGATTTACCTCGTCGGCATAGAGCACCGCCCCGTCGGCCCGGGCCAGCAAACCGGGCTGGAAGGTTCTGCAGCCGGTGCGCACCGCCGCCTCCAGCTCCACACCGCCCAGCAGCATGTCCTCCGTGGCGCTTACCGGCAGCTCCAGCAGGCGCACTCCCTCCAGGCCGCCCAGGGCCCGCACCAGAGTGGACTTGGCCGTCCCCTTTTCCCCGCACAGCAGCACCCCGCCGATGCGGGGCTCCACCGCCAGGCAGAGGAGGGCCTGCTTTGCCCGCTCCTGCCCCACCACGGCGGTGAAAGGATACAAGGGCCTATCCATAGAACAGCGCCTCCCAGTCGATGCCGGCATCTCCAGCCTGCTCAAACGGGGCCCGGCGCAGGCGGTGGGGCAGGGCCAGTTCCGCCGCCCGCCGCAGCTCCTCCATTCCGGCCTCCGTCCGGCCCTCCAGAGCCGCCAGAGCCCGTGCCGTCTTGAGCATGGTGATGTCCGCCCGGTGGCCGTCCACCTGGAGGGCGGTGCACACCCGGGCCACGGTATCGAACAGGGGCTCGGGCAGGGACACCTGGGGCAGCAGGGCCTGGGCCGACCCGATCCGACGCCGGAGGGCCTCCTGCTCCGGCGCCCAGCGGGCGCAGAAGGCGGCGGGGTTTTCCTCAAAGGCCAGGCGGCGGCGCACCACCTCCTTGCGGGCCTCCGCCTCCTGTTCGCCGTGCACCTCCACCATCAGGCCGAAGCGATCCAGCAGCTGGGGCCGCAGATCCCCCTCCTCCGGGTTCATGGTGCCCACCAGGATGAAGCGGGCCGGATGGCTGTAGGAGATCCCCTCCCGCTCCACGGTGTTGACCCCCATGGCGGCGGAGTCCAGCAGCACGTCCACAATGTGATCCTCCAGCAGGTTGATCTCGTCCACGTAGAGGATATTTCCATTGGCCTGGGCCAGCAGGCCGGGCTCAAAGGCGCGGACGCCCTCCTTCAGCGCCCGCTCCAGATCCAGGGTGCCCACCACCCGGTCCTCGGTGGCGCTTACGGGGAGCTCCACCACTCGGCGGCGGTAGGGAACGGCGCGGCGGGCCGGGCTGGACCGGCACTCGTCGCACAGCGCCTCACCATCCATCCGGCAGTGGAAGGGGCACCCCTCCGCCACCTCCACCTCGTCCATCAGCTCTGCCAAACCGCGCACCGCCGTGGACTTGGCCGTTCCTTTCTCCCCCTGGATCAGCACGCCGCCCAGGCGGGGCTCCACCAGGTTGAGCAGCAGCGCGGTTTTCAGCTTTTCCTGCCCCACCAGGGCTGAGAAGGGGTATTCGTATCGTTCCATTTGCGCATGACCGCCTTTCTGTATCGGGAAGATGAACGCAAAAAACCGGGGTCGGAGCGTGCTCCGATCCCGGTTTTCCTGCAAACAGTTCATCCCCCGCCTACGGGGGATATTCCTCTGCCGCACACTGGCTCCTGAGATCCGAAGAGCATGTCCTGTGCACGCAGCAGGCAGGTTTTCTGACTCATGCGTCTCCGTCCACGCCAGCCTTCCCGGCATTACCTGCCAGTGGCATTTTTGGCGGGACTCCGCAATTACAGCAGCGGCCCTGTGCGGGAGTTTCACCCGGCTTCCCTTTTCCGTCTCCACCCGGAGGGGAGACGCACCTGTGCGTTCGCTATTTTATTTGTAGCAACTTGATTGTATTCCCCATTTTATTCGTTGTCAATCGTTAATTTCCTTTCGGAGAGATTTTGCCCATTCTGAGGTGGAGGCGAACTGCCGTAAGTGCCTGCCAAACGCCTTTTGCGGGCGGAAACCCGCACCCACTTCTCGGGAGAAGCGCACAGCGTGCGGCAAAGTGCAGAGAGGGACAAGCCAGGGAGCGACCGCCGTCACGGCCGTGTCACCCCTGTGTGCCGGTTTCGGGGCAGGGGTGGGGCAGGGCCCCCTGAAACGGGATTTTGGCGGCGTTAGGCCGCGTGTGGGCAAGTGGTTCCTGGGCGGGAGTGTCACGGAAAATCTGCCCTCCCAGAGTAGCATGAATTCCAGAGAGAAAAGGCCTCCGGGGGCCCGATTCTGGGTTCTCCGGAGGCGTTCGATTTTAGTACTAGGATAAAGGACCGACGTCGGTGAACCGCCGCCGGCCCAATCACAACGCCCCGCAGTGCGGGGCGTGCCAAGGGGTTGCGGGATTTCGGCTCAGACCAAGCTTAGGTGGTCGCTGAAGGCGGAGTTCGAAGTTTTAGGTGGTCGGTAGTATTGAGAAAGGCAGTGTTACCAGCTGGTTCCAGCCTTTTTGACCGCCGCTGTGGGGGCGTTTGGGCTGGGGACATCCTTCCACGCCGGGGTACGCAAATCCTGCGCCACATAAAACAAAGATAGGGTCTTTTGCGCTGGACGGGAAATGATACGTTGTAACAAAGAAAAGGCAAATGATAATGTTCTGTTAACTCTGCGTCGTTGGCCTAGCTATTTCTCCTCTTCTGCGGTATGTTGTGTTGCTGCAAAGGAGGTAATAAGCCATGGCAAAACGTAGAGCCAACGGGGAGGGAAACCTCCGCAAGCGCAAGGACGGTCGCTGGGAGGGCCGGTACACCGCCGGCCGCGACCCGGAGACGGGCAGGGCCATCTACAAGAACGTCCTGGGAAAAACCCAGGCAGAGGCCAAGGCCAAGCTGAAACAAGCAATCGAGGAAGCGAAAGGACTGGACACGGCCAAGGTTGGCCGGTACACGGTGGGGCAGTGGATGGAGGTGTGGTTTGAGCACTACGCCAAGATAAAAGTACGGCCATCCTCCCACCAGACCTACCGGGGCTACATCGACAACCACATCAAACCCAACATTGGCAAGGTCCCCCTGGAAAAACTCACTCCTCTGGAATTGCAGAAGTTCTACAAGAAGCTGCTGGAGCAGGGAAGGGCAGGCCGGCTGGAGTCCAGGCACCAGGCCAAGGGGCTGAGCCCCAAGACCGTGCGGAACATCCACCAGATCATCTCCTCTGCGATGAACTTAGCCAGGGAGCAGAAACTGATCACCGCAAATCCTGCGGAGGGCTGTGCCCTGCCCCGGCTGGAGCACAAGGAGATGAAAACCCTGCTGGTGGAGCAGCTCCAGTCCTTCCTGAGAGAGTCCAAGGACAGCGGCGTGTTTGAGCTCTACTATCTGGAATTGGCTACTGGGCTCCGCCGGGGAGAACTTCTCGGCCTGAAATGGGTGGACATTGATTTGGAGCGGGGTGACCTCCGGGTACGGCGGCAGATCGCCCGGATCAACGGCGAGGTGGTGGAGGCGCCCCTGAAAACGAAAAACGCCTACCGCACCCTGCCGCTGGCAGAGGATACGATAGGCGTTCTGAAAGCACAGAAACAGAAAACAGGAGACAGCCCGTGGGTGTTCCCTAGCCCCACCGGCAGGCCGATTTCACCGGACAGCGTGCTGCACATGCTCCACCGGGTGCTGAAACGGGCAGGGCTACCTCGAGTGAGGCTCCACGATTTGCGTCACACATTTGCCACCCTGGCCCTCCAGAACGGGGTGGACGTGAAAACGGTATCCGGAATGCTGGGGCACTTCTCGGCGGGGTTTACCCTGGACACCTACGCCCATGTGACCACGGCCTCCCAGCGCCAGGCGGCCAAAACGATGGGCAGTATCCTCTCCGGCAGTCTCCAGCCCTGAACGCTCCGAGATCCCGTATGGGTCACGGTTTGGGTCAGATAAAAACGGCAAAAATAATCATCCAGAAAAAATGATGAAAACAAGAGAAAACCCGTCAGAATCCATGGATTCTGACGGGTTTATGGTTGCGGGGGATGGATTTGAACCACCGACCTCCGGGTTATGAGCCCGACGAGCTACCAAGCTGCTCTACCCCGCGATATGGTGCCGGAGACCGGGGTCGAACCGGCACGGGATTCCTCCCACGGGATTTTAAGTCCCGGGCGTCTGCCAATTCCGCCACTCCGGCGTGGAGGGCTCCAGTCTCTTGCTTTTGAGTGCTCAATTAGAATACCACAGTCAAAGCCTCTTGTCAACCCCTATTTTTAAAAAGCCGCCCGACAGGAATCGTATACATCTTTCCCTCCCTCCGGCATATACTGATATGTACACGACTTACGAAGGAGGTATCCCCATGCAACACACGCAGCAGGACGAAACCATTCTGCGCACCGAGCCAAAGGAAGACATAGATGACCTGATTTTCCGCGCCGATCCCGGCTGGATGGTCAGTGAGCGATAAAACCGCCCGCCCTCGGGCGGTTTTTTCCTGCCACTCTCTTTACAATTTCCACTCTTTTGGATATAATATGAGGGCTATTTTATGGAAATGAGTGTGGTTTTACATGCTTCAGTTTGATGAATACAAGGTAAAGCTCAACAATCTGCGCCCAGAGCTGGACGAGCTGGACCAGGCCTTGGGCCTGGAGACGGCCATCCGGGAGGTGGAGATGCTGGAGTCGGAGAGCGCTTCCGACGGCTTTTGGGACAACCTGGAGAAGGCCCAAAAGGTGCAGCAGCGGGTCAAGCAGCTACGGGACAAGATTGAGGGCCAGCAAAGGCGCAAGACCCAGTGGGACGACCTGATGACCCTGTGCGAGTTGGGCAACGAGGCCGAGGACGAGACTCTGGTTCCCGAAGTGGAGGAGGGCTTCGCCAAGCTGGAGGCCGAGATAGAGGAGGCCAAGCTGTCCACTCTGCTCACCGGCGAGTATGATGGCTCCAATGCCATCCTCACCTTTCACGCCGGCGCGGGCGGCACCGAGGCCCAGGACTGGGCGCAGATGCTCTTCCGCATGTACACCCGCTGGGCGGAGCGCCACGGCTACGTGTGCAAGACGCTGGACTACCTGGACGGCGACGAGGCCGGCCTCAAGAGCGCCACCATTTCCATCGAGGGTGAGAATGCCTACGGCCACCTCAAGAGTGAGCACGGCGTGCACCGGCTGGTCCGGGTCTCCCCCTTTGACGCCAACGCCCGGCGTCAGACCTCCTTCGCCGCGCTGGAGGTCATGCCGGAGATTCCCGACGATGTAGAGGTGGACATCCGCCCGGAGGATGTCGAGATGCAGGTGTTCCGCTCCTCCGGTGCCGGCGGCCAGCACATCAACAAGACCTCTTCCGCTGTCCGCCTGATCCACAAGCCCACCGGCATTGTGGTTTCCTGTCAGACCGAGCGCAGCCAGTTTCAGAACCGGGACACCTGTATGCGGATGCTGCGCTCCAAGCTGGTGGAGCTTCAGATGCAGGCCCACGCGGAGAAGATCTCCGACATCAAGGGTGTACAGCTCAAGATCGAGTGGGGCAGCCAGATCCGTTCTTACGTGTTTATGCCCTACCAGTTGGTAAAGGACAACCGTACCGGCTATGAGACCAGCAACATCAACGCCGTGATGGACGGCGAGCTGGACGGCTTCATCAACGCCTATCTGAAGGCGGAGGCCACCGGCAACTGGGCTGAAAAATAAATTATTTCCTACACGAATCTTTTGAGCAGCGGGCTCATAAGATTCGTGTGCTTTTTGCACACTTTTTTTCTCCGCCACCTTGTATTTTTGTTTCCAGTTTGTTACCATTAGGATGCCCCAAAAAACGCCTTTCATAGGGAAAGGCAATGAGGAAAGGTGGAATGTTTTCTATGAGAAAACCCGCAAGCAAATTCCTGTCCCTGTTCCTCGTGCTGGCTATGGTGTGCTCCCTGTTCGGGGCCGCCTTTGCCGCAGAGGAAGAAACCGCAACCCCCTATGTCATTCCCGATGTCGATGGTAAGGTTGTTATTCTCCATACCAACGACACCCACGGCGCGGATCTGGACGAGGAGGGCACTTCCTTCGGCATGGCCGGTGTGGCCCAGCTGAAGAAGGACTTCGAGGCCGCTGGCGCCGATGTGCTGCTGGTCTCTGCCGGCGACTCCATCATGGGCAAGCCCCTGGTGAGCGCCGACCAGGGCAAGAGCGCCATCGAGTTCATGAACGCCGCCGGTTATGATGCCATGACCGTGGGCAACCATGAGCTGGACTTCGGCATCGACAACCTCAAGGCCCTGGCCAAGGATGCCGACTTCCCCATCCTGTGCGCCGACATGACCACTGAGGCCGACGGCAAGACTGTCTTCGACTCCAACAAGATCTTTGAGATCGGCGGCGTGAAGGTGGGCGTGTTCGGCCTGGCCACCCCCGAGACCCTGACCAAGGCCGACGCCTCCAAGATGCCCGGCATCACCTTCCCCCAGACCGACAAGCTGTACGCCGTCGCCCAGGCTCAGGTCGATGAGCTGAACAAGGCCGGCGCCGATCTGATTGTCTGCCTGGGCCACCTGGGCATCGATGACGAGAGCATCGGCAACCGCTCCATCGACGTGTGTGAGCACGTGAACGGCATTGACCTGTTCATCGACGGCCACAGCCACTCCACCACTGCCGATATCATTGCCAAGGTAGGCGATACCAACGTGGTCAACGGCGCCAAGATCGTCTCCACCGGCACCGCTCTGGCCAACGTGGGCGTGGTGATCTACGATCAGGAGACCGGCACCCTGACCGACGAGCTGGTTCCCGCCGCCTCCTACACCAAGACCGACGCCGATGTGGCCAAGCTGGTGGACGACCGCAACACCGCCGTTGATAAGGTCTACGGCGAGAAGATCGCCACCACCGAGGTGGATCTGAACGGCTCCCGCTCCGGCGGTGCGGCCACCGATCCTGTTACCAAGGCCGAGATGACCTTCCCCGAGGGCGAGGGCGTCCGCACCACTGAGACCAACCTGGGCGACTTTGCCGCCGACGCCATCCTGTGGCAGGCCCGCCAGACTCTGGGCGAGGAGAACGTGGACGCCGCGCTGACCAACGGCGGCGGCATCCGCGAGGCTCTGGCCAAGGGCGACATTTCCAAGAAGAGCCTGCTGGCCGTCTTCCCCTTCGGCAACACCGTGGCCACCATCGACGTGACCGGCGCCCAGCTTCTGGAGGCCCTGGAGGCCGCTACCTGCACCACCCCCGAGGCCATCGGCGCCTTCCCCCAGGTGTCCGGCATTGAGTTCACCCTCAACACCGGCGTTCCCTATGTGAACGGCACTCAATACGCCAACTCTACCTACTACGCTCCTGCCAATCCCGGCAGCCGCGTCACCATCTCCACGGTGAACGGCGAGGCCTTTGATCCCGCCGCCACCTACACCATCGCCACCAACGACTTCACCGCCAAGGGCGGCGACACCTACGGCGTGTTCAAGACCGCCGGCGGCTGGAAGGATGTGGGCGTGTCCCTGGAGGACGCCCTGATCAACTACACCACTGAGGAGCTGGACGGCACCATCACCGCCGAGCAGTACGGCGAGCCCGCCGGCCGCATCACCATTGTGGACGAGCCCGCCAACTATCCCGCCGATCTGGAGACCGGCTCCTGGTACTACAACGCCGCCGTGTATGCCTTGGACAATGGCATCATGAACGGCACCAACAAGGGCTTTGAGCCCACCGGCACCGTCACCCGCGCCACCGTGTACCAGACCCTCTATAACATGGAGGGTAAGCCCGCGGTTGAAAAGACCACTGTGACCGGCACCGAGGGCGAGTGGTACGCCAACGCCATTAACTGGGCCGCCTCCGCCGGCCTGTTTGAGGGCACTGAGTACGGCACCGACACCGTAATCACCCGTTCCGGTATCGCCACTATTATCGCCGATTACGCCTCCTACAAGGGTATTACCGTGGACACCTCCGGCATGGCTATGAAGGAGGCTCCCGACTACGACTCCATCCCCGCCGCCGATCTGGAGGGCATGACCTTCTGCTATTATGGCAAGGTGATGACCGGTGACCAGAAGGGCAATCTGAACCCCAACGGCCAGCTCACCCGCGCTGAGTTTGCCCAGGTGCTCAAGAACTTCAGCGTCCTCAAGCCCACCTATGTGGAGACCGTGGTTTCCATCCCTGTAGCCGCCCAGGACGGGATCCCTGCCCATGAGATTCCCGCCACCCTGACCCTGCCCGTCTCCGCCTCCAAGGACGCGAAGGTCCCCGGCGTGGTGATGCTCCACGGCACCGGCTCCAACCGGGACGAAGCCGGCATGGGTTACGCCCTGGCCGCCCCCCGTATGGCCGCCGACGGCATCGCCACCCTGCGCATCGACTTCATGGGAAACGGCGACTCCACCGCCAGCTACCGGGATTACAACTACACCTCCGCCGTCATTGACGCCAAGGCCGCCGCGGACTACCTGGCCGGCCTGGAGACTGTGGACGGCGGGAACCTGGGCGTCATGGGCTGGAGCCAGGGCGGAACCGACGCCCTGCTGGCCGCAGAGGCCCACCCCGACACCTTCCAGGCTGTTGTCACCTGGTCCGGCGCCCTGGAGCTGAACGGCGCCTCCCTGTTTGCGGGTACCAGCTTTGAGGATGCCTATGCCCAGGCCAAAAAAGAGGGCTTTTATACGATGACCTTTGACTGGCGGGAGCCCTTGGAGCTGGGTGAGCGCTGGTTCCAGGAGGTGGCCGAAACCAACATTCTGAAGGTAACTGCTGACATCAAGGCCCCCATTCTGGCCATCAACGGCAAGGACGATACTACCGTCACCCCCGATAACGCCGAGAAGATTGTGAAGGCCGCCGCTAACGCCGACAGCCAGTTGCTGCTGGTGGATAACTGCGACCACACCTACAACGTGTTCTCTGGCGATTTCACTGCCCTCTATCAGACGGTGGACGCCACCGCCGCTTTCTTCCAGGCGCAGTTGATCCCCGCTGCCGCCCAGGCCGCGGCCTGATTGATCTCCCCCTACACACCAGGCACCCCCGGAGTCCAACGGCTCCGGGGGTGCCTTCGTATTTCTTGCTTTTCCGTATGCCGGAAGCAGCAGCTCTTTTTAGCCCCGTCGACAGGCCACAGCCCTGCAAAAAGGCCCGGAACCAAATCGGTTCCGGGCCTTTTTTCTCTCTGGCTCAGTACATGCCGCCCATATCGGGGGCAGCCGGAGCAGCCGGAGCGGGGGGCTGGGGCTTGTCGGCCACCAGGGACTCGGTGGTCAGCAGGGTGGCGGCGATGGAGGCTGCATTCTCCAGAGCGGAGCGGGTCACCTTGGTGGGATCGACGATACCGGCGGAGATCATGTCCACATAGGTCTCATTATAGGCATCGAAGCCGTAGCCCACCTTGTCGGCCTTCTTCACATTCTCCAGCACCACGGAGCCGTCGATGCCGGCGTTGGTGGCAATCTGGCGCATGGGCTCGGTCAGGGCCTTGGCAATGATGGACACACCGGTCTTCTCGTCGCCCTCGGTCTCGGCCAGCAGCTTCTCCACGGAGGCGATGGCGTTGACATAGGCGGTGCCGCCGCCGGCCACGATGCCCTCTTCCACAGCGGCGCGGGTAGCGTTCAGGGCGTCCTCGATGCGGAGCTTCTTCTCCTTCATCTCTACCTCGGTGGCGGCACCCACGCGGATGATCGCCACGCCGCCGGCCATCTTGGCCAGGCGCTCCTGGAGCTTCTCGCGGTCGTAGTCGGAGGTGGTAGTGTCGATCTGGCTCTTGATCTGGTTGACGCGGGCCTTGATGGCGTCGGCGGAGCCGGCGCCGTCCACGATGATGGTGTTCTCCTTAGAGACCTTCACCTGGCGGGCGCGGCCCAGCATGTCCATGGTGGCCTCCTTGAGCTCATAGCCCATGTCGGAGGTGATGACGGTGCCGCCGGTCAGCACGGCGATATCCTCCAGCATCTCCTTGCGGCGGTCGCCGAAGCCGGGGGCCTTGACGCACACCACATTCAGGGTGCCGCGCAGCTTGTTGACAATCAGGGTGGACAGGGCCTCGCCCTCCACGTCCTCAGCGATGACCAGCAGCTTCTTGCCGGACTGCACCACCTGCTCCAGGATGGGCAGCAGCTCCTGAATGTTGGAGATCTTCTTGTCGGTAATGAGAATCAGGGCGTCGTCCAGAACGGCCTCCATCTTCTCAGTGTCGGTGACCATATAGGGCGTGATATAGCCCCGGTCAAACTGCATGCCCTCAACCACCTCGGAATAGGTCTCGGCGGTCTTGGACTCCTCCACGGTGATGACGCCGTCGTGGGAGACCTTCTCCATGGCCTCGGCGATCAGCTTGCCCACGGTCTCGTCGCTGGAGGACACGGTACCCACGCGGGCAATGTCGGCGGAGCCGTTGACCTTCTTGGAGTTGGCCTTAATGGCCTCCACCGCGGCGGTGGTGGCCTTGGCGATGCCCTTCTTCATGACCATGGGGTTGGCGCCGGCGGCCAGGTTCTTCAGGCCCTCGCGGATGATGGCCTGGGCCAGCAGGGTTGCGGTGGTGGTGCCGTCACCGGCCACATCGTTGGTCTTGGTGGAGACTTCCTTCACCAGCTGAGCGCCCATGTTCTCAAACGGGTCGTCCAGCTCAATCTCCTTGGCGATGGTCACGCCGTCGTTGGTGATCAGGGGGGCACCGAACTTCTTGTCCAGCACCACATTGCGGCCCTTGGGACCCATGGTGATCTTCACGGTATCGGCGAGCTGGTTGACGCCGCGCTCCAGCGCGTGACGGGCTTCCTCGCCGTAGCAGATAATCTTAGCCATAACGTATTACCTCCAATTTGAGTCGGGTGGAACTCACCCGGAAGATTTCTTGTTCCAGAGAGCGGGCGCACACTGTGCGCCCCTACACGGAAAATTACTCCACAATGGCGAGGATGTCGCCCTGACGGACAATAGTATACTCCTCGCCGTCCGCCCCGCGAAACAGAATTTCGCGGGGACCCCCGGAGATTTCATCTGCGGCCGCCGGAAATGAATTCCGTCGGCCTCCGGCGCTTATCGCGCCGCCCCGCCCCAGGCGGGGCCCCAGGTGGACGGCTTATCCCGCCGTTCCGCTGGGTTATTCTACGATCGCCAGAATGTCGCCCTGACGGACGATAGTGTACTCCTCGCCGTCCACCTTGACCTCGGTGCCGGAGTACTTGCTGGTGATGACCTTGTCGCCCTTCTTGACGGTCATGGTGATCTCCTTGCCGTCCACCACGCCGCCGGGGCCGACCTCGATGACCTCGGCCACCTCGGGCTTCTCCTTGGCGGCACCGGTCAGGATGATGCCGCTCTTGGTCTTCTCCTCCGCTTCGACCAGCTTGATAACCACACGGTCTGCAAGGGGCTTGAGTTTCATAAGGGGTTCCTCCTTCATGTATCATTCATTTTTCTTGTAAACCAATTCAGCGGGTTAGCACTCATTTTACCGGAGTGCTAACCTGCTTATAATAATAACCTCACTTGACGGATTCCGCAAGTCTTAATTTTTAAATAATCTGTTAAATTTCCATTCCGCGCGGTTCCTATTTCAATTTAACATTCAAAACCTGTTCAGATCTTCTTTTTTCTCCCGCTCTCTTCTGTTTTCTAATTTCGCACCCGTTTCTCCGGAATCCAATGGGTTCCTTCGGGAAAGAAAAAGTTTACTTTTTTAGCAGACACACGGACAGAGAGCTCAGAATCCACCAGCTCTTCACCGTCCAAATTGATCCGGTCGGCCCGCTCACAGGCGACGTGCATCTCCCGGCCGCGGCGCAGAAGGATCCGCGGGATATCCCCGGCGCCCCCCTTGGCGTACTTGCCGATCAGCGTCAGAATGGTCAGCCTGGAGACAGCCGGCACCACTACAAAGTCCAGCAGGCCGTCGTCGGGCACGGCGTCGGGGCAGGGGTTAAAGCCCCCGCCATAGTAGCGGCCGTTGCAGGCGCAAATGAGGGTAAACGCCTCCCCCGGCAGGCGCTCCCCGTCGATGGTCACCCGGTAAGGCCGGTGAATCCCCTGGACAATGGTGCGCACGGCGGAGAGCTGGTAGGCCAGCGGCCCGCTCACCAGGGGCAGCTTCTTGAAGTCTGCCGCACCAAAACCGATGCGGGCGTCGAACCCCACCGAGCAGACATTGAGGGCCAGCCGCCCGTTGCACTCAATGAGATCCACCGGCGCCTGGGGCGCGTCCAGCAGAGCCCGGAGATCGTAAAAACGGCAGGCATCCGGGCCGAACATCCGCAGAAAATCGTTGCCCGAACCCATGGGGTAGTGGGTCACAGCGGCGTTGCCGAAGCCTGCGGCTCCGGCAACAGCCTCGTTAAGGGTGCCGTCGCCGCCGCAGGCATAGATGCGCACCGGCTCCCCCCTCTCCGCCGCCGCCCGGGCCAGCTCGGCCCCGTGGCCGGGGTATTGGGTGACCGCCGCCTCCCATGGCTCGTCTCGCCCGGCCAAGGCAGTGCGGAGCTTCTCCCGCATCTCCTGGGTGCGGTCGTATTTTCCCGCGTGGGGGTTGATTAAGAACAGGTGCCTCACAGGGCCCATCCTCCTTATCCGTTGGTCAGCTCCACAGGAGCAGGCGCTGCTCGGTGCGGGCCATGCGGGAGACAATGGCTGCCGCCTCCGCCCGGGTGAAGGTGCCCTCCGGCTGGAAGGTCAGCCGGCTGTCCACCCCGGACAGGATTCCCTTGGCGTAGAGGCTGTAGATGGCCTCCGCCCCCTCATCGCCGCTGCGGATGTCGGGCACCGACGCCTTCACCCGGGCCAGAGAGTTGAGTTCCGGTATGGCCTTGGCCAGACTGGTGGCGGCAAAGAGCTCCGCTGCCTCCCGCCGGGTGACAGCCCGTCCGTAATCCCGCTCGGTAAAGTCCCCCTTTTGAATCATGCCGCTGGCCAGGCAGTAATCTACCGCCGGCACATACCAGTACGGTCCGCCTTCGCTGCTCAGATGAAAGTCGTCCCCCTGGTAGCGGCTCTCAATCGTGGCCGCCAGCTTGAGGGCCTCCGCCACGGTCAAGGTCTGATTGGGCGCATAACAGTTCTTCCCCACGCCGGAGGTGAGCCCCACATTGTAGGCGATGTCCACCCAGAGGGCGAACCAGTCCTGGGGGGACACATCGGAGAAGGAGGGCAACTTGCCCCGGGTGAGGGGGAACTGGGCGGAGGGCACCCCCTTGGCCGCCAGGATGCCGGGCAGGTCATAGACCGGGATTTTGGTGACGGTGCTCCCTTTGGTGAGGGTGAGCACCTGAGTTCCGCCCTGCTCGGCCACCTGGACCTGGTCATAGCTCAGCTCATAGAGCACATTGGTGGTGCTCCCCGCCCCGTCCGGGAAGGGGAGTATACTGACCACGCCCCAGCCGCCCCCCTTTTGGGCGATATAGAGCCCGCAGTCAATGGGGAGAAGGGTGTCGTACTCCGGCTGGATGAGATACCGCCCATCCTGCCGGATCACCCCGAGCTTGCCGTTGAGGTTGACCGCCGCGATGCCGAGCTGGAAGGACACGATGCTGTCGTACTGGAGAGGGATGACCACATTCCGGCCAGCGTCCACATAGCCCCACTTTCCGGCCAGCTCGCACTGGGCCAGCCCCTCGCTGTAGCCCCATACCGTGGCCCCCTCCGGCGCGGCGGAGGCCGGGAGGAAAAACAATCCCGCGCACAGGGCCGCGGCCAGCAGCCCCGCCAGGGCGCGCTTTCCCTTTCCTCGCCTCATATCAATCCCCTCCTCCTATCTTCCGTACTGGAACAGGTCGCACTTGAGCATGCCGTTATACAGCTTGCGCTTCTTGTCTGCGGTACGGCCAAAGGTGCGCTCGAACTCCGTGTGGGAGGAGAGCACGCTCACCCGCCACCCCTCCGGCAGCGTGCGCACCGCCCGGCCGAAAGCCCGGTAGAGCTCCTCCGCCTCCCGCTTCTCCAGGATGCGCTCCCCATAGGGCGGGTTGGTGACCACCCGGCCATAGGGCGCGTCCCGGCGGAAGGCGGCGGCGTCCGCCACCTCGAAGCGGACCACGTCCTCCACATCCGCCTTCTCCGCGTTGGCCCGGGCGATGGCCACTGCCTTGGGGTCGATGTCCCCACCCCAGATGTCGTATGCCCCGTCATACTCGCCGTCCATGGCCTCGCCGGCGGCCTGGAGCCACAGCCCGCTGTCCAGCCAACGCCACTTCTGGGCGGAAAAGGCCCGGTTGAGGCCCGGCGCCCGGTTTTTGGCGATGAGGGCCGCCTCGATGGCGATGGTGCCCGAGCCGCAGAAGGGGTCGCAGAAGGGGTCCCTCCCCCGGTAGCGGGAGAGGAGCACCATGGCGGCGGCCAGCGTCTCCCGCAGGGGGGCGGCCACCCCCACCGCCCGGTAGCCCCGCTTGTGGAGCCCGGCCCCGGTGGTGTCCAGCATCAGGGTGACCTCGTCCCGCATGATGGAGAACTGGATCTGATACAGCGCCCCGCTCTCCGGCAGGGTTTCCAGCCCGTACTTCTCCCCCAGCCGGGCAGCGGCCGCCTTTTTCAGCACGGCCTGGCAGGCGGGCACCGCGTGGAGCTGGGAGTTGAGGGAGTGCCCCTTCACCGGGAAGGCCCCCTCCCGGGGGATAAATTCCTCCCAGGGCAAGGCGCGGCAGCCCTCAAACAGCGCCTCGAAGTCGGCGGCCCGGTAGCGGCCCACCACCAGCAGCACCCGCTCGCCGGTGCGCAGGTTCAGGTTCACCCGTGGGATATCCGCCGGGGCGGCCTTGCACCGCACCCGCCCGTTCTCCGCCGCCACCTCCGGCAGCTTCAGCCGCCGCAGCTCCTCGGCGCACAGCCCCTCCAGCCCGAACAGGGTGGGGACCAGCAATTCCAGCTCTCTCATGTCCATCGCCTCGCTCCGTTCTCGTTCTCAGACAGCAGTATACCTTATTTTTCTCTGCTTGGCAAATCTGGAAAGCGAATTTGCTTCCCTTTTTCTCCGAGTTGTGCTAGGATAGCAGTAGTATTTCGAAAGGAGGAGTGCCCATGCCCATACCAAGCATCTGCTGGCTCGCCGCCCTCGTCGCCCTTCTGGCGCTGGAGGCCGCCACGGTGGGGCTGGTTTCCCTGTGGTTCGCGGTAGGCTCCCTGTGCGCCCTGCTCACATCCTTCTTTGTGGGCAACATCTGGGTGCAGTTTGCTGTGTTCCTGGCGGTGTCCTTCCTGTGTCTGGTCATCATCCGCCCCCTGGCCAGGAAGTACGCCGATCCCCGCCGGGAGAGTACCAACGCCGACCGGGTCGTCGGCGCCGAAGGTGTGGTCACCCAGGCCATCGACAACCTGAAGGCCCAGGGCCAGATCACCGTGAACGGCGCCCCCTGGACCGCCCGCACCGAGGAGGGCTGCCCCGCCATCCCCGCCGGCTCCCGGGTCAGGGTACTCCGCATCGAGGGCGTCAAGGTCATCGTGTCCCCCCTGCCCGTCCCTACGCCGGGACGGTAATTCCAAACCGAGGAAGAGAAAAAGGAGGAATCCCGCATGCCGTTTATCCCCATTATCATCATTATCCTGGTCGTCGTGCTCATTCTGGTGCTGGCCACAAACCTGAAGGTGGTGCAGCAGTCCAAGGCCTACGTCATCGAGCGGCTGGGCGCCTTCCACTCCGTCTGGGGCGTGGGCATCCACTTCAAGGTTCCGTTCCTGGAGCGGGTGGCAAAGGTGGTTTCCCTCAAGGAGCAGGTGGTGGACTTCCCGCCCCAGCCCGTCATCACCAAGGACAACGTCACCATGCAGATCGACACGGTTCTCTACTTCCAGATCACCGACCCTAAGCTCTACGCCTACGGGGTGGAGCGGCCCATGTCCGCCATTGAGAACCTGAGCGTCACCACCATGCGCAACATCATCGGCGACATGGATCTGGAGCAGACCCTCACCAGCCGCGACACCATCAACTCCCAGATGCGCGCCCTGCTGGACGAGGCCACCGACCCCTGGGGCATCAAGGTCAACCGGGTAGAGGTCAAGAACATTCAGCCCCCTCCGGACATACAGAGCGCCATGGAGAAGCAGATGAAGGCCGAGCGGGAGAAGCGCGAGGCGGTGCTCCGGGCCGAGGGCCAGCGCCAGAGTCAGATCCTGGTGGCCGAGGGCGAGAAGGAGTCCATGATTCTCCGGGCCGACGCCGCCAAGCAGGCCGCCATCAAGAAGGCCGAGGGCGAGGCCGAGGCCATCCTCAAGGTCCAGCAGGCCACCGCCGAGGCCATCAAGCTGCTCAACGAGGCCGATCCCAGGGAGGCGGTGCTGCGCATCAAGGCCCTGGAGGCTTTCCAGGCCGCCGCTGACGGCAAGGCCACCAAGATCATCATCCCCTCCGAGATCCAGGGCCTGGCGGGCCTGTGCGCTTCCGCCAAGGCCGTGTTCGACTCGGTGGAGCCCAACAAGCCCAAGCCCCCCGCTGAAAGCAAATAAAGCAGCGAATAAAGCGGAGGCCGCCCGAGAGGGCGGCCTCCGCTTTGCTTATCTGCACCAGGTGATACCGGCATCCGTCCGCTCCGGGGCGGCGGGGCGCTCCAGAGCGGCGTAGCCCAGGGCCACCCCTACCAGGGGCTCGTAGCCCCCGGGCAGCTCCAGCCGGGCCCGCAGCGCCGGGTCGGAGAAGGCGGCCATGGGCCCCATCAGAAAGCAGGAGCCCAGTCCCAGCCCGGCGGCGGCCAGCAGCATGTTCTCCGCCGCGCAGGATACATTGGCCATGTTGAAGCCCTTCTCATCCAGGCCGCCGGGGGCGGAGAGCACCACCAGGGCCGCCGCGCCGTAGAGAGGGTGATAGCCCTCCTGGGCGGCCAGGTTCTCCAGGAAGGGCACGCCGGAGCGGGCCATGCCCGCCACCGCCGCCGCGTCCACCGCTTGGAGCTGCTCCGGCCCCGCAAAGACGCTCATGTGGAGCCGGCCGAAGATGGGGGCCTGGTTGCCCGCCCGGAGCACGGCCTCCAGCTTCTCCCGCTCCACCGGCCGGTCTCCGTAGGCACGGATGCTCCGCCGGATCTCAATCGCCTGCTGTATTTCCATTTTAAAATACCCCTTTCCTTTTCTGGTCCTTGTTGGTATCATTATAGACAGCGGCGAAAAAAGTACAAGTACGCAATTTTTCTTTAGCCGGTAAGAAAATACTTAGTGGGGAGGCAACACCATGGAGGGCTGTCCGGTCAAATTTGCCCTGGGGCTGGTAAGCGGCAAGTGGAAGCTGCGCATCCTGTGGGAGCTCAACCAGCAGGAGGTAATCCGCTTTAACGAACTCCAACGGCGGCTGGAGGGCATCTCCAGCGTCATGCTCTCCAAGTCCCTGGAGGAGTTGGAGAGAGCCAGGCTGGTCCACCGGGAGCAGTATCCCGAAATTCCGCCCCGGGTAGAGTACTCTCTGACGGCGCTGGGGCGGTCCATTGACCCCTATCTGCGCGCCCTGGGCGAGTGGGGCATGCAGGCCTATGAGGCAATCCAGGCCGGCTGAATAAGGCCCCCGGAACCGATTGGTTCCGGGGGCCTTGCCATTTCCCGCTTACATCCAGTGCTCCTCGCCGTCATAGACACGGTAGCTGTGGGCGTTGGTGGCCTCCACAATGTCGTGGTAGGCCCAGTAGGAGGCGCTCACATCGGGGAACTGGCGCAGCTCGCCGGCGTGGTCGTCCACGTAGTCCTCGTCCGCCGCCCGGTCCAGCAGGCGGTTGGTGATGGCCGCCACCTCCGCCCGAGTGATGGTGGCCTCCGGACGGAAGGTGCCGTCCGTATACCCCGTGATCCACCCGTACTGCGCCGCCCCCACCACCTGGTCGTGGAACCAGTCGGAGGAGCTCACATCGGAGAAGGGATTCTCCCCGCCCTCGGGCAGGCGGGCAAAGCGCATGGCCATCACCGTGAACTCCGCCCGGGTGATGGTGCGCTCCGGGGCGAATTTCCCGCCGCCTACGCCTTCCACCATGCCCAGGGAGGCCAGGGTCTCCACCGCGCGGGCGTACCAGGCGTCGGCGGGCACGTCGGTGAAGCGGACCGTACTGGAGACGTCCTGATCCAGCAGGAGATTATAGAACATCTGCGCGGCCTCGGCGCGGGTCATGTGGTCGTCGGGGCCGAAGAGGCCGGTTCCGTAGCCATTGAGGTAGGCCATATGGTCGGTGGTGTTGAGCCAGCGGTCCACGCCCGTATCCGGGGCCTTCTCCACGGCGCGGAACTCCGCCTCAATGGTGTGGTTCTTACGCACGGTTTCAAAGGTATAACGGCTGACCGCGCCCACACTTTCGCCGTCCACCAGCACGTCGGCAATCTCATACCCGGCATCGGAGGTGATGCGGAAGGTCTTGTCGCTGCCGCGGCTCACCCGCACCCTGCCGTCCGGGCTGATCCCGCCGCCATGGCCCGCGCTGGCCTCAATGGTGTACCGGGTCGTGCCGGTGCTGCCGCCGGAGCCGGAATCCTTTGCATACTGCGCCGTAAAGGTCATGTCCCCGGTGACCGTCAGATCCAGCACTTCATTACTGGTGCGGGTTATACCATCCGTTCCCAGCCAGCCGGTAAAGCTGTATCCGCTGTCCGCAGCAACGCTCGGTACAGGATAACCGCTCTTACGCATCGTGGACCCGTCTTTTACTGCAAAGTTGGAAGTCCCCTCCAGCGTACCATGCTCACCAGTCTGGAAGAGAACTGCATGGCGCTCTACCTGAGTTACCTCCACTTGGAGTGTATAGCTCCTGCTCACGGTTGCCTCCGTGTCGGAGTCCGAACCGAAATCAATAAAATTGTGATGGGACTTGTAGAAAAGCTCCGGGGTACCTCCGTTTTCCACCAGGTAACCATAGATTTCGACCATGTAGTAGTGTCCATCGGTCCTGGCGTGCTCCTGGCCGTCGATAGGAATGACCGCATTTTCCGTCTTGACACGATTTAGAATTCCGTTTTCAGCGGAGCTGGAAAACAATTCAGGTTCCGCCCTGCTTCTGGGGCCGTTGACACCGCTTTCCTCTCCGGATTCATCCCACCAGCAGTATTGGAAATACACATAGGTATCCTCTGTGCCCTGCTGCTCTTTCAGCAGTGGGTGTGAAACCTGTACCCCTACGGTATGCGGGCCCGCCGCATCCAAATCTATGCTTAATGTGTGGAAATCCGCTTGAACAGTACCGTCCGCAACAGGTTGAATTGTCGGGTTCTGTATGACATAGTCTATTTCTACCGTTGGATTATCTGAAGTAATATTTATTTTTCCGCTGTCTGTCAATTTTTTGTCGTCCACTGTCCAAAATGTATTATAACCGGGCTTGGACACCTGTTCTCCTGCGGGCTGCGGAAGCAGATAGTCCTGGTTGACGGCCCAAAATCCTGCTGCCTCATCATACTCATACTGAATGGACTGATAGTTTAGTTTATCCTGCTTGATGACACCCTCTTTGGCATTCTGAAAGGTGAGCGTCACCGGATAGGACAATGCACGTTTTACCGCCCCTGTAAAGCTCCGGCCCACTGTATAGTCCACATAGCTTTTCCTATTTAAAAACACCACCAACAGGTCATCGTTTCCGGTTTTAAATGCAGATGTATCATATCCGGTTAATCGTGGATCCCATCCGTCTCCTTCCTTTTGAATGATGATCTGGGAAATCCGTTTGCTGTAAAACGCCTCACTTCCGATTGTCTCTACACTAGCAGGAATAATTACCTTTGCATCCACATCGGAAGCAAAACAGTTCTTAAATGTCTGCCTTCCAATATAGGTAAGGCCCTCCGGCAGTTCAAAAACCGCATTCTGGTTACTACTACCGGCCACGCGGATATACCGAAGTCCTTCGCACCCGTTAAATACAGAACCGGCAGAGGATGATCTGCTTCCTAATTCTTTCAACGTTTTTGGTAGAACAACTCCTGTCAGATTGGAGCAGCCGGAAAAGGCGCTTTTTTTAATTACTGAGACATTTGTCGCTGATAAATCAAGTATCCCTGTCAGTTGGCTGTTCCCCTGCAAAGCCTGCTCACCAATTGTTTCAAGTCCAGTTGCATCATCAAAACTAAGAGCTGCAACACTGAAACTCCCCAACCCATCCATATATGTGACTGCATCATGTAATTTTTTATCGCTTGTATAAGAATCCTTGAGCCCATCGTTATTAATTTCCGTCACGCCTGAGGGGATAGAGATAGCCAAATAGATCTTTCCCTTATCAGGATTAACGTTTGCAAACCATGTTTTATCGATTCCATATAAGGTTCCGCCCGAAATAGCAAGCCCTTCTTCCGGCACTGCGATTGGCGCCCCTGCCGTGCTTCCATCTACCACTGATTCTCCTGACTCAACAGAAATTGCAGTTATCGGAATATAAGAAATAATCATAATTAAGCATATCAATATCTTTAGTAACCTGCTTCTCATAAATAAATCTGCCTCCCATCTTCTGATTTGGAATTGTGTACCTTTTCAAAGCAGCAGATTGTAAGGATTACCTTTCCATAAAGTGATTGATATTGCTCCTTTTCTATGCTATACTTCAATTTATAGAACAAAGGCAGGGTGTTTGAAAAGGTACACTTTTTCAAATTGATGTCCGTTCTTCGGCAGCGTTTTGGATAGATCCCTGCCTTCTCTGCGCAAAAAAGAGGTGCAGCGCTCCTTCGGGAGCGCTGCACCTCTTTTGACCTCATTTTCATTTTCGCCGGGCAGGAGGCGGGACCAGGGGCTCGTCGTGCTCGATGGTGTCATCGAAGTAGTCGCGGTCCTGGAGCCCCGGCCGGTGGTGGCGGATGGCCTCGCTGATGATGGGATAGAGAACGATGGCCAGCAGGCCGCCGGAGAAGCCGTTGTTATACAGGTTAATGCCCTCCACCGGGGTTCCGGCGTGGAGCACCACGGAGGAGTGGAGGAACCCCGCCACGATGCCGAAGGGCCAGCCGAAATAGCCCGAGATAGGGGCCAGAGTGGTTCCGAACAGGAGGGCGAGCTGCACGGAACTCTGGTTGATATCGAAGTGCATAAAAACGCCGCCGATGACCACGCCCAGCATGATGGGGGTGATGTTGCGGGCGTGCTTACCGAAGGCGGAGAAGCCCATGATGGTGAGAATGCCGCCCAGGGTTGGGCCGTTGAGATCGCCGCCGGTGGCGAGGATGAAGGCCATGCCGATGAGCCCGTTGACCCCCATGTTGATGAGCACCGGGGCAGGCCCAAACATGCGAAGGTAATCGCTGGGAGCCCGGCCGGTGGTGCGCAGCAGGCGGCGGTACCCCGCCCAGGCGGCCCACGCCGGGCGGCCGCTGAAAAAAAAGCCTGCCACAGTCAGCCCTAGGCAGAGCACCCCAAGGAAGATAGCAAAGTGCAGGTTATAGCCCTCCGCCCAGTGGTGGGCCACGGTGGGATTGGCCCCCATGGAGCTCATAACGGGTACCAGGATCATGGCCAGCAGGCCGCAGGCGAAACCCATGTTGTAGAGGTTCATGCCGTTCTGGATTTTGTATGTATAGGCGGAGAGGGGCGGCAGCACAAAGCCGATGAGCAGTCCCACGGCGATACCCCACCACAGGTTGCCGAAGCCGTTGTCCAGCGCCACATAACTCACCACCGGGGCCAGGGCTGTGGCCAGCAGGGACACGGAGACATACTTGCCGAACGGCTCCCGCCGCGCCTTGGCGTACAGGAAGGTACCGGCGATGATGGGCCAGATGTTGACAATGTTCTTGCCGAACAGGGAAAAGCCAGCCATCAGGCCCAGCTCCACCAGTGTGAAGCCGTTGGGCGGCTCCTTGCTCAGGTAGAGCAGCAGCAGGCTCACCAGCGTCACCAGGGCGGAGTTGACCAGGGCCGCGCTTACACCCGCAATTTTCACGTAGTCGGTGATCAGCGCGTCCTCCGTAACGATGATCTTCCACAGTCCTGGCAGCACAGTGGACGGATCGCCCAGCACCAGTCCGATGGCAGCCAGGAAGACGCAAAAGCAGATGACGGCGGGGTAGAGCTTTTTATAACGCATGGGGCTCCCTCTCTTTCCTCATCCTCAGTCTCAGGGGCTCAGGGCTGCGTGGAAAAATAGGCCCGGGTCTGCTCCGCGTTGCGCATGACCTCGTCCTTTAATGCCTCCAGGCTGGGGAACTTCCGCTCCCCCCGCAGACGCTTGTAGAACTCCATTCGGACCGTCTGGCCGTAGAGATCTCCCTGAAAATCCAGGATGAACCCCTCTACAGTCACCCGGTCACCGTCGTCTATCGTAGGCCGCACTCCGATATTGGTCACCGCCGGGCGGCTCTCGCCGTTTTCAAAGGTCACCCGCGTAGCGTACACCCCGTGAGCGGGCACCAGCACCCCCGGCTGAAAACGCAGGTTCACCGTGGGGAACCCCAAAGTCCCCCCCAGCTTCTTGCCGTGGGCCACCGTGTCGGTCAGGGTGTGGGGGTGGCCCAGGAACTGGTTGGCCCGCTCCATCTCCCCCTGGGCCACCAGGGTACGGATATAGGTGGAGGAGATGGTGATATGGTCCTGTACCACCTTGGGGATAATGTCGCAGCCGATGCCCAGCTCCCCGCAGAGGGCCTGGAGCCGCTCCGGGTTGCCCTCCCCCTTGTAGCCGAAGTGGAAATCATGGCCTGCCACCAGGTGCACCGCCCCATGCTCCCCCGCCAGATAATCGGTGACGAATTCCCGCCAGGGCATGTGCATCATCCGCTCGTCAAAGTGGGCCACAATGACCTCTCGGATACCGTAGAACCGCCGCATCAGCTCCGCCCGGTCCAGGGGAGAGCTGAGTAGGGGGACCGCAGGGGTTTTTAAAATCAGGTTCTCCGGGTGGGTGTCAAAGGTGACCGCCGCAGGAACGGCCCCCAGCTCTGCGGCCTTCTCCCCCACCCGGCGCAGCAGGGCCCCATGGCCCAGATGGACGCCGTCAAAAAAGCCCAAGGCGATCACACGTTTCTCTGTCTGCATACCGCTACACCTCGAAAAAGCTCTTGATAGTGCTCACCATCCCCCCGGCGCACCGGCCCAGCAGCAGGAATTCCCCGCCGGGGCCGTACACCCGCCAGTCGCCGTCGGCCGCAGAGCAGGGAAACGGGTTGCCGTTCTTCGCCTTGCGCAGGGCCGTCCCCTCCACCGTCATCGCCGGATAACGGAAGAAATAGGCGTCCACCGGCCGGAGCAGGGCCGCCGGATCAGGTGCGTCCAGCAACGCCTCCAGCGGCACCGCTTCTGCCAGGGAAAACCCGGCGGCCTCGGTGCGGCGCAGGGCGGACATGCACCCGCCGCAGCCCAGGGCGGCCCCGATGTCGTGGCATAGGGTGCGCACATAGGTCCCCTTGGAGCAGCGCACCCGCAGGGTATAGCAGTTCGGCCCGGTCTGCTCCACCACCTCCAGGGCGTGGATGGTGACGGGCCGGGGGGCCCGCTCCACCTCCTTCCCCGCCCGGGCCAGCTCATAGAGCTTCTTACCGTCCCGCTTGAGGGCGGAGTACATGGGCGGAATCTGGGTGATCTCCCCCCGGAAGGCGGCCAGCGCCCCCTCCAGGGCCGCCCGGTCCGCCTCCACGGGGCGCTCCTCCACCACCTGGCCGGTGGTATCCTGGGTATTGGTGACTACGCCGAGTTTTAACCCAGCGATGTATTCCTTTTCGGATTCGGATGCAAACTCCACCGCCCGCGTCGCCCGCCCCACAAAGACAGGCAGCACGCCGGTGGCCATGGGGTCCAGCGTCCCGGCGTGTCCCACCCGCCTCTCATGGAGGACGCCCCTGATTTTGGCGCACACGTCCATACTGGTCCACTCCTGGGGCTTATCAATTACGATGATTCCATTTGCCATAAAAGTGGCCTCCCGTGCGCCAAAAATCGGCGTCTTTTCTGGTTTGTAGGGCGGGCAGCAGGCCGACACGCAGGTCGGCCCCTACAGGCAGGCCGCGGCCTCTATGCCCCTGCCTCCACCTGCCGGATGGCGTCCAGGATGGCCGCCTCCGCCTCGGCCAGGGTGCCGGAGACGGTGCAGCCCGCGGCGGCCGCGTGGCCGCCGCCCCCCAGCCGGGCGCACACCTTGGTGGCGTTGAGCCCGCCGCTGGTGCGGACGGACAGCTTGCAGCCCCCCTCCGCCAGCTCCCGGATGGTGACGGAGGTCTCCACCCCCTCAATCTGTCCCAGGAAGGCGGCGATATCCTCCATATCCTCCTCAGTTGCGTCCGCCTCGTCCATGAGGGACAGGGACACGGGGGCCACAGCGATTTTCCCGTCCTCATAGCGGTGCATCCGCTCGGTGAGCAGCCGCTCCACCTGAAGCCGCGCCCAGCTCTTGGTGCGGAAGTGGCGCTTATTGAGAGAGAACACGTCCATGCCGGTTTCCATCAGGGCGGCGGCTACCCGGTGGGTGTCCGCCGTGGTGTTGCTGTACTGAAAGCAGCCGGTATCGGTGGACACGGCTACATAGAGGGGCACCGCCATGGCGGGGGTGATGGGGCCGAGTTCCCGGAGGATGTCGTAGATCAGCTCGCCGCAGGCGGCCCGCCCAGCGTCCAGGCAGGTCTGCGCCGCAAAGAACTCCTGGGAGGGGTGGTGGTCAATGGCCAGATCAACCCCCCGCGCCAGCCAGGGTTCTCCAGCCCGGGTGAACAGGCTGCGGGCGGCGATGTCCACGCTCACCACCGTCTCCGGAACATAGCCCTCCGGGGCCAGGCGGCCCTCCAGATAGGGGGTGAACAGGTGGGTCTCCTCCGTGTGGGGACAGATCCACGCCGTCCTGCCCAGGGCCCGCAGCCCCTCGCACAGGGCGGCGGCGCAGCCAATGGTGTCCCCGTCGGGGCGCTTGTGGGTGAGGATCAGATAGTTGTCATGCTGCCGCAGAAAGGCGGCGGTCTCCTTCACGGTCATGGCGCTCACTCCTCGCCGTCCAGCTCGATGTGGGCATTGGCCGGGTTGGCGGGCTTGACCACCTCCGGGTTGCGGAGCATGCTCAAGATGTGGGCGCCGGTGTCGATGGAGTCGTCCTCCACAAACTGCAGCTCCGGGGTGTAGCGCAGCGAAAGGGCCCGGCCCAGCTCCCGCCGCAGGTAGCCCCCGGCGGACTTCAGGCCCTTGACGACCTCCTTCACGTCGCTCTTGTCCAGCACGCTGACGTAAATCTTCGCGTAGCGGAGATCCGGGGTGGTGTCCACCGCCGTGACGGACACCAGGCCGTGCACCCGGGGGTCTTTCACGGTGCGGATAAGGGCGGCCAGCTCCCGCTGGATCTCCTCGTTGATGCGTCCGATGCGATTGCTCGGCATAATATACTCCTTTCCAGAGGGCTGCGCCCCCGGTCAAATACGAATGGTCAGGCAGGTCTGGAAGTTCTCCTCCAGTTGCTTCAGGGTGTCCAGCTCCACATCCCCCAGGGCGCCGGAAAAGCGCCTCGGTCGCGCGGGGTCGTTCCCCACCCACAGGTTCCACAGTTCCACGGTCTCTCCGGGGCGCAGATGCTTTGCCAGATAGGCCCTCAGCTCCGCCGCGTCCTCCTGGGTGGCCCGCAGATCCAGCTGGTACCGGCAGGGCTTCATGGTCAGGTACAGATCCTCCACCGCTTCCCGGTAGTATGTGTGCTCCCCCACGGAAAATCCGCTCGCCTCAATACGGACCGTGTACCCACCATAGGAGCTGGTCTCGACCCGGCGGACACCGGACTCGTACAGGGGCAGGGGGCGGTCGGCACACAGCAGGGTGACGGCGCTCATAAAAATCCTCCCGATAAAGACGCACAGACCCGCCCCCTCCTCAAATGACTTGGGGACGGAACGGGTCTGATTTGGTTTTTTACCGGCTTGGGGCGCGGCGGGCCGATGTGGGCATCGGCCCCTGCGAATTTCTCGGGTGAGGCCAGACATGCGGCACGATAGCCCAGCAGCATACCGCACGCCCCTGCTGGCCACTCCATATCGTAGGGGCGGCCTTTATGGCCGCCCGCGGGCGACCACAAGGGTCGCCCCTACGGCGTTTTACGAAGCCGAAAGAAATTTATACCTCGATCTGCTCCACCTCGTCGCCGCAAGCTTCAGATCCCTCGCTTTGCCGCTTACGGCAAAGCTCGCTCCTTCCGCTGCGTCTCCTCTCCGGGCCGAACCCGCTTCGCTGGGCTCCGGCCCGGTTCAGGCTACGGGAACAGCTTTACACCTCGATCTGCTCCACCGCAGCGTGAAGAAAATTTGCCTGCGGCAAATTTTTA